>Ga0214235_1000166_pt1 | contig 35452 bp, 62 predicted proteins | sample TroBogypolimnion_2_FD_153073 | JGI IMG/M metagenome (GOLD analysis project Ga0214235, IMG submission 153073) | Freshwater microbial communities from Trout Bog Lake, WI - 15JUL2008 hypolimnion | ecosystem: Environmental > Aquatic > Freshwater > Lake > Hypolimnion/Profundal zone ... | reverse complement strand
AATATCTTTACTTTTTGTAACCAGCGTGTTTGCAGCCACAAAATGTGAGCGTGACATCAATGGTGGTGTTTGCTGCTGGGATACCAATACCGAAGGACCATTTAAACCAATTAACTGCTGATGATTTACATAAACTTACCTTACCCGCCATCAATCAATAACTATTGGATTGCTAGTGGGCATCGTAGGTTTATAAGCCAACGGGGAAGGGATTTTAAGAATCATGTTGCAGAATATTGTGCGGAATGGCGTGTACCTAAGTTTGGAGATGCTCCCATGTGGGTTGAAATCGTCTTACATCCAAGATCCAAAAAACTCATGGATATTGACAACTGTATTAAGCCCATTTTGGATGCCTTACAAGATGCTGGAGTTTTCGATGACGATTGCCAGGTACAACGGGTATCTATTACAAGAGGTGTGCCGAAAAAGGGTGGCGGTTGTGTAGTCATGCTTGATCGGATGGAGGATCACTCCGCAAGCTCAGATGCGAATTTGGCGTAAATTAGCCAGATAGTTAGGTGGGCTACGGTGAGGGTCTTTTTGAGCAGCTCACCACTATTTATGGGGATAAATATGACATTATTATTTTGGCGTAAAAAGAAGTGCTACGAAATAGTGAAAGTTTGTAAGGATTGCGTGGTTATCAAGGAGTTTGTATGACAGTCGCTCAGACTTCGATTAACGCTTATAAAGAACATAGGGCTAGTGGCAAAGTAGGCGCACAAGCTAAAGCCATATTGGACTTTATGAACCTTGGTGAGAGTTATTCACGCAGAGAGCTTCATGTTTTAACTGGATTAGAGTTAAGTTCAATTTGCGGTAGGGTCAATGAATTACTAGAGATGGGGATGCTTAAGGAAGGATCTAAGCGCAAATGTATGGTTACTAAAAAGACGGTTTCACCTGTTATTAAGGATTCGTTGTTTTAATGAAAAATTGCGCAAAAGAAGATTTGATTGCGTTTGAGAAAGCGGTAGCATCTCATTGGGAAGCGGGAGATTTACCCTACCTCATTCACCTATCAGGCGGTAATGAGGATTTTTTGATTGACTTGTTCAAGGAGATTAAAGATGGAGATTGGATTTTCAGCACTCATCGGAATCACCATCACGCTCTATTGGCTGGAATACCCGCAAATGAGCTTATGGCAAGCATTTTGGATGGCGATTCTATGTTTATTTTCGACAATAACCGTCACTTTTTTACTTCGAGCATTTTATCTGGCACTTGCGCTATTGCAACAGGTCTGGCTTATGCTTTAAAAGAAGAAGGTAGCTCTAGTAGGGTCTGGTGTTTCTTAGGTGATGGTGCAGAAGAACAAGGACACTTCTATGAGGCGGTAATGATGGTCCAAGGACATGATCTACCTTGTACATTTATTATTGAAGATAACAACCGTAGCGTAGATTCAACGCTAGAGGAACGCTTACCTTATCAGTTTAGGTTTAGGCTGCCAGGATGCGTAATCCGCAACAACTACGATCCTACCTATCCTCATGCTGGCAACGGCACTAAAAAGCATATTGTTTTTAAGGATGTTAAATGAGCTACAAGGATGAGCTTACTAAAGCCAATACCAAATTAGCCCAAAACCCTCAAGTGCGTTTTATTGGCTATGGTCTTAAAAAAGGCAGAGCATTAGGTACGCTAAAAGAAGTGGCAGATAGTCAGATTATTGAGATGCCTGTAGCAGAGAACCTGATGATGGGGTTTGCAATAGGACTATCACTCAAGGGATACCTCCCAGTGGTCTTTATTGAGCGTATGGACTTCTTAATGAACGCAATGGATGCAATGGTCAACCATTTAGACAAAATAGCCAAAATCTCTCATGGTGAGTTCCACCCAAAAGTCATTATTCGTTGCATTGTGGGCAATACCAAGAAGCCTCTTTATACAGGCGCTACTCATACTCAAGATTTAACCGAAGGAATACGCCAAATGGTGAGCTTTCCTGTGTGGAAAATGAAAGATGAGGGTGATATTGAAGTGTTTTATGACCTTGCCAGCAAGACTTTTGATTCCGTAATGTTGGTCGAATATAAGGATTTAGCGTGAAAAGCAATAAATATAGCGATTTTAAGATCTTTCATCATCCAGAAAAGCTGATTTCTTTTGGGGCGGGGAAGGTTACTGCACCTGTGTATGTTCGGGTCAAGCCAATTAACCTTTGTAATCACGGATGTTTCTTTTGCGTGTATAGCACTGGTTTTAGAGTAAAAGACGGTGGAGAAGAAGAACACATCGTTAGCGGTATGCACGAGGACATGAAGGAAGATGACATCATCCCTAGAGATAAGATGATTGAGATCTTGCATGACCTAGCCAACATGGGTACTAAAGCTATTACATGGAGTGGGGGTGGAGAGCCATTGATGCACCCTGATATAGCAGACTTCATGCGCTTAACATTAGCTCTCAAGATGGACCTATCCATCATCACCAATGGTCAGAACCTAGTTAAAGAAAAAGCGGAAGTCTTAGCCAAAGCCAAGTGGGTGCGTGTATCAATGGATTACACCAATGGCGAGGAAATGAAGCGGTTTAGGAATGTGCCAGAAAAGAGTTTTGATAGCATCATCCGCAATCTAAGAGGTTTTGCGGGAATGAAAGATGCGGGATGTGATCTGGCTGTTAATTATATTGTGCATCGCAACAATTACAAAAATCTTGGGGGACTAACCCAGTTATTAAAAGATAGCGGTGTTGAAAATGTGCGTTTCAGTCCAATGTATGTACCAGACTTTTATGAATACCATAAACCGATAGCAGAGGAAGTTAATGAACAGCTTAAAAACATTCAAAAGATATGTGATGATCGCTTTACTGTTAACAGCACTTACAACATTACTCCTGGGAGTAGTCACTCTCATACTAGAAGCTATCACAAGTGCTTCATTATGCAGACCGTACCCGTCATCGGTGCAGACCTCAATGTATATGCTTGTCATAACAAAGCCTACGATAAGTCAGGATGTATAGGATCTATCAAAGACAGTAGCTTTCATAGGCTATGGTTTAGCCCTGAAACACAAGCCTATATGGACAAATTCAATGCTAAGACCACTTGTATGCACGAGTGTTCTAACGACAGAAAGAACATATTGATTAACGAAGTCATTAACGCTAGTACCGACAACTTTATTTAAGGAAAATCATGGCAACTAAGAAGAAGGCAGTATCAAAAGAACCCGTACAACCGATTATTTTTATTGCCACCCCCATGTATGGCGGTATGTGCGCTGGCTTTTACACTCAGTCGATATTGCAATCCATTAGCGTATTAAGCCAAGCGGGAATCCAAACTCAGTTTAGCTTTATGTTTAACGAGAGCTTGATTACTAGGGCTAGAAACGCTTTAGCGCATACTTTCTTGAAGTCCAACTCTACCCATTTGATGTTTATTGATGCAGACATCAAATTCAGACCAGAGGACATTGTGAGAATGATCCAAGCTGATAAAGACATCATCTGCGGTATCTACCCTAAAAAAGAGATCAATTGGAATAGCACCAAGCAAGCAATGGATGCAGGTGTTCCTAATGACCAGTTAAAGAGCCATACAGGAAGTTTTGTAGTTAACCTAGTTGACTATGCGGGTGAAGTTACTGTTCCCATAGATCAACCAGTAGAGATCTTTAATGGCGGTACTGGCTTTATGTTGATTAAACGCAAGGTGTTTGAGAAGCTCAAGAAAAAAGTACCTTCTTACACCAATGATGTAGGAGATCTTTCAGGTCAGTTAAATCACGCAGAGCAGATCCATGAATACTTTGCTACCTCGATTGAACCTGATAGCAATCGCTTGCTTTCAGAGGATTATCACTTTTGCCGTATTTGGAGATTAGCGGGTGGAAAAGTGTTTGCAGCGCCTTGGGCTAACTTAGGACATTTAGGAAGCTACTTGTTTGAAGGGCAACTTACTCCAGCGCCTTGATCTTTAACCAGATACGCTCATGTAGCCAATACAGGGCTATCTTGGTAAATAACTCTATAAACGCAATGGAGAAAGCAAGGGAGACATGACCAGTGATAATCCAAGACAAAACAAATGTGTCAAGGCTACCTGTCATGCGCCAAGTAACTGCTTTAGCTAAAGACTTGTAATGAGAGTCGATGATCCTAACCCTTTTTACTTGCTCGCTTGGATCGTTTTGATTTACGCTTTTCTGATAGCGCTATTGCTACCGCTTGTTTTTGCTTTCGACCTTCTCCTATCAGCTTGCGGATGTTTGCTGACACAGTCTTATTTGTTACACCTTTAGCGAGTGGCATTGTTTACCTCATCATATTGTTTGTAACAGGCTTCTAGCGCTGTCCGCAGTCCGTCTGCTCTGGCAGCTTCCCTGTCAAGAAAAGCTGCATCCTCGGCAGAAAGGGACAGCCCAGTTCCACCTTGTCCATTGTTGGCGCTGTACTGACTACGACTGGGTCTTGAGCGCAACTTGATAAGAGCATCAGCAAGCTGATTGTTGATAGCGTTAATTTGAGCATCTTTTTCTTTCCTAATCTGATCGGCTGCTTGTTGATTTTCTTTTTCTTTGGCTGCTATTGCTTGTTCCTGAGCTATCTTCTGAGCTGCTTCTTTCTTTTGATAGCGCCATCCGTTGACAGTCCAGCCAGCAGAAAATGTCAAGACTACTGCAACGATGTAAGCAATCAGTTTGAATTGGATGGAAGCGAACACTTTTCATATTCCTCTTGTCTGCGCTTTAAAAGCCCTGGCTCTACTTTACCGCCAGCGGTATCCCATTTCAACAACTCTTTGCAAGCACCTGCATAGTCCATGCTATTAAGTTTTTTATTAAGGGTTGAGTAGCAGAAAGCAGACACCCCAACATTGTAGGTAAAATCCAAATAAGCATCGTATTCTCCTTGAGAAATAGGCACATGAATACACTTCACCATGCCTTTAGCGTGTTCATCAAGGCTTTCTTCCAGCTTGACTAACGCTCTTACGGGATCTGTTTTATCACCCTTTTTGACACCGTCAGCTTGACCATAACCAACGGTATAAACACCGCCTACATCTTGGTAAGCAGTGCCACTATATCCTTCATGTACAGCAACTCCAACAAGCACCGCTGCGCTTGCGATTATGGCAGCAGCGGGCTTTCTATCCATTACTCGGCTGGAGTTTGCTCTACTGGGGTTACATCAGCAGGAGGAGCAACTTCAGGGGCTACTTCGGTAATCGCTTGTGCTTCCTCTTGTGGTTCAGCATGAGCAACAAAGCGTTGAATAAGCTGGTGCATTGCACTGCCCATTTCAATACATTCTTTGCTTACAAAAGACTCGATCTTATCTAATAAACTCATAATCCTTCTCCTGGAGTAATAAATACATTGGCGCTACCAGATGAGGTAATTCCAGCAGCATATACAGTCACATTAGCATTGCTTTGATACTGTGTGATGACTTTGGTTGATCCAGCGCCTACGCAAAATGATGTTGAGTTTGCTGTAGCGTTGGCAACGGTTGCCGTCACATTTGCATTACCGCTTAAAGTAACAAAAGCTGCCACATTGCCAGTATTGACAATCATGTACTGATTTACAGGGCTGACAGCAGTAATTGATGCGTTTGAAGTCGTAGTAGTACAAGCAAGCAATACTGTATTGCCCATCGGTTGAAAAGCAATATTATTAGCCATTAGTAGATACTCTTTTTACCAGCGTTGCCAGGCTTAGTTGTAGCGGAGTTTTTGGTGTTTTTATTACCATCAAAATTCCATACAGAAACATACCCTGCTGGCATCTTTCCACCTAAAGAAGTGTTAATTCCATCGGCAGATCCATCTCTAGGCAATGGAGGTCGAACAGCTTTAGATACTTGCTGATTGTTTTCTGATGGTCTTTTATGAGGAGTGCTACCTGTACTACCCTGCGTTTTCGGTTTTAGGCTCATTTTTTGTCCTTTCTTTGACATTTACTATAAGGTAACAAAATACTACGAATATGGCTAGTGTTGTTACCCGTTCCCACATGGGATTCCACATTGTCCAACCGCACATAATGCTCGCTGCTATTAAAGCCATAATCGTTATCAAGCGGTCTGTAATGACCCCTAACGCTAGGCGTACCAAGGCTACTGCTTCCATAATTATCCCCTTTACTAATGAATATCATAGTTTAACCCTATTCATCATCTTCGTCATTTGGAATAGCAAATCCCGCACCCCATTCCTCATCACTCAGCTTCTGTTTTAGCTTCTCAATGTTGACGGCACGATCAATAACCTTGCATTTATCGGTCAAAGAAGCAGTTTCATCCGCCATGACCTCTTTTAACAAGGTGCTTACTGCTTCCTCTAAATCGGGGTTAACGCCTTTACTTTTCTTGCTCATTTAATCACCGCCTAATGTTTTGCCAGTCAAATATGCTGCTCCACCACCTACTAAACCATATCCTGTTGCACGATAAGCAAGTAATTTCATTTGTTGGTTTAATGTTGTTGCATTTTTGGTGGTTTGTCTTACCCGTTCAATTTGGCGTTCTAATTCACGATATTGAGTTTGGTTAATATGACCATGTTCTAACATAGACTTAGAAAGACTGTGTGCAGCCGATGTAATTTTAGCGGGATCATTGGCTGCAACAGAAAGATTTGATTCAAAAGTTTGATAATCTTGAACCAATTGTTTTTTCTCTTTAGCAATAGTTTCCTCAGATTTTTTAACCTGTCCAGCAGCAGCTCCACGCTTTTCGTAAGTTCTTAAATCTATTGCATATTTTTCAGCCATTGGCAAAGAATTGGTTTCTCTAAGCATGGCTCTATTTGGATCTTGACGAATGAAGTTTTCTACTTCTTTAGCAGTGCCTTTACTCTCTAATTGACTTGCAAAGTAACGCTTGGCTTCCGCCTCTGCCAATTTTCGATTACCACCAAAAGCATCTACTAAAGCATTGTAGTTTTCTCTTGATTTAAATACTCTGCTTGGGATGTCTTGAGCAGCAACCGTAGCAAAATCAGTTCCTGGTAATTGGGTATCAGTTAACGCTTTACCAACTTTAGTTTTAAATACATCTAAAGGTTCAGAATCTTTTTTGTATTGATTTAAAAATTTTTCAAAAGAAGATGTTTTTTCGCCAGGTTTTAAAGAAAATTCTTTTTGAATAGCCTCAATACGATCAGCAAAACGACCTGCCATTTGTTGGCTAATAGCATCATATCCTTGCGCTGGCACACCATAAGATTTATCACGCAACCACCGTCTTGCATCTTCCAGTCCTTCAAAATTTGCTGGTTTTCTGGATATAACAGTGCCATCTACATCAACAATAGTACGATCCAATATTCCACGAATCTTTTTAAGTTGAGCCTCAAGTTCACCTACAGGAACGCCTGATAACCCAGTAGTAGGATTTTTAATCATGGCATCAATTTCTTGAAGGGCATTGTTATAAGCCTTGGTTTCTTTAATAGTTTGTCCAGCAGCTTCTTTTTGAAAAGCATAACCAAAAGCAGCTTGTTTGTTTTTTTCAGCGTTGGCGTTTCTTTTTGAACGCAAATTTTCCATAACTTTATTAGCAGAGTCTTTAATTCTTGTGCCAATATCTTGAGCAGTCTGAGCAATAGGCTTAAATCTTCCCGCTTCCATTTCAGTAGTAACACCTGGCAATGGTTTTAATGCTGTTTCACCGCCTCGACCTGCTTTTTCTTCTGCTTTACCCGCAATAGCAGATCTTTGCTCAGCAGCAGTCATTTCTTGACCAGTTTGTTTAGCAATTTGACCCGCTTGTTTTTCAGTGGCAGATCGCAATGATTCAGCTAATTCTCTTGAAGTTTTGCCTAAAGAAAGTCTTTCAGCAAGGGTTTTTCCCAAGCCATATAATGCTTTACCGCTTTCATAAACCGCTTTACCGCCTCCAACAACAGCAGGAGCAATTTCACCAGCAGTGATATAGCCTTTTACAGCAGGATTAGGAGGTGGTGGCAAGCCTACTTTAGTTAACATTTCCCTAATGTTTTCAGTAGTTGGAGCTATTGTTTCGTGACCTTTTAATGCGCCCTGACCTTTTGCTCCTACTTCAGGTCCACCAGGCAACATGGTTTCAATATCACCTAACATACCAGGGATACCAGTAGCTAAACCATAAACAAAGCCCTCTGCTTTTTCCCCAAAGCTAGGTTTAACAGGAATATCTGCAAACGGATCTTTTGATTCGCCTTTAATTGGAATGTCTGCAAATGGATCAGCCATTACAGCTCCTCTCCTGTTAAATCTTTAAACATTTTTCTTACAGCTTCTTCAGAAGCGCCAGCAGCAATCCTTGCTTTTGCTTTAGATCTTAGATCAGTCACATCTTCTTTTGATTTTTCAACAATTGGAGGCACTTGTCCACCATAAGGTGTATAAGCGTGTTCCGCAGACTTTTCTTCAATGTCTTTTTGACTCATTCCTAAATCTTGCAAATTGTTATACAACTGCCTTCTTCTTCCTTCTAACAATGCTTTATAAGTTTCAGGTCTATAGTTTGTAGGATCAAGAACTGGACCAGCTTGTTTCATCATTTGTACAGTTAAACGACCACCTCCCAAAGCTGCTCTTTCAATTGCATACGATTCGAGCAAAGCACTTTTAAGGAATAATGTAGTTTTGTCTGTGCCAGTTAAATTTTCATTTACCGCAGCTTCAAAATCTTTTTTACCTAAAGATGCAATTTTTTCTAATATTGGTGCTACTTTTGCTTTTAATCCCGCCTGAACTTCAGGATCATTTAATTGAGTTTCTAAATCATTGATGCCACGAATACCTTGAATTGCTGGCAATATGTCTTTTGTTAACGCTTTACCAGAAACGCTGTGTTTAGCAGCTAATTTTTTCATTTCCATAATGGAATTGGATACTTGATGCGCAGTATCAGCAGCAACATCAAGCCTACCTGATTCAATTTGTTGCGCAATAATCCCTGGGTTAGTAGCTGAAATCTCAGCAGCCAACAATAGAGCTGCTTCTTTATCTGTTACCCGTAACTTTTGTAATTGCCCTAAATCTTTTAATAACTTGTCGTTAATTGTCTTAATACGATTTGTTTCTTTGTCAAAAATAGCTTGTTCTTTAGTAAACAAGTCTTTGCGACCTGATTGCCATCCTTTGAGCATACCGCCCATAGCATTTAAAGAGTTCATAGCAGATAGCTTGCCAGTGCCACCCAATGCCACACCCATAGTAGCAATCACGCTAAATAAAGCGCCAAGATCCATAGCATTATCTTGAGTTGGCTTAAATTCGGGTGGTTCTACCTCTGCTCTTTTATATGTTTCGTAATCAGCTTTATCTTGAGCAGACACGCCTTCTAAAGCCTTGCGCTTTTCTCCTGCCTCTAAAGCAGTTTTTGACGATTCAAGTTTAACCTTGGCTTCAGAAGCCTTTTCTTTGGCAGCTTGCTCTGTTTTTAAAAACGGAAACTGCTTAAAGTCAGCTCCAATGGCTTCTTTTAATTGTGGGCTTTGTTCTTGTTCAATCTCAGCCATTATGAAGTCCTCTGAGTTTGTAATGAAGGTGCAAAAGGCATTTGACCAGATCCACCAGCAGCAATACTAGCCAATTGAGCATAGAAATTGTTGGTAGTAGTTTGTAATTGTTGATCCAATTGCAATCCAGATTTAATAGCGCCCAAGGTAATGTTGTCACCAATCTGCATGATCTGCAAGCCGTATTTGTATTGGTTATCAAGCAATGATTGATACAAATTACCAATTTGGTTGGAGGCTTGTTGTGAACCTACACCACCACGATTAGCAATACCTTGATTAACTTGCGCTTTTGCAGCATCTAAGGCTTGTTGACTTGCGGGGCTTAATTGACCTTGTTGAGCCTGAGTGACCAATTGCTGACCTTGTTGGCTATATGGCTGTCCAATAGCCTTTTGTTCGGCAGTGGCAGCTTGTGTTTGAGTTCCCGCTTTACGAGCCTGATTAGCTCCATACAAACCTAATCCAGCAGTCAAGCCAAGTTTAGCCAATGTATTTGGATCGGTAATTGCTTTGGTTAATTTGTCTGTCCATGATGGTTCACTTGGTTTAGTAGGTGGAGCAGCAGAAGGAGCTTGTTGATCTGGGCTAATAACTCCAGGAGCTACAGGTGATGGCGCAGATGTAACGGTAGGAAAAGCTGGACCAGCTTGTTGCATTGAAGTTGGACCTGCAACATACGGAGTAGTTTGACCATATTGGTTCAATACATCAGCCGATTTATATGTGTCAGATGGACCAACGGGAGCATAAGCATCACCGCCTGGTGTGTAGGATGATCCTACTTGTACAGGCACGCCAGTATCGGCTTGTGTAGGTGTAAATTGACCTTGTTGATTAACAACATCATAAGTTGGAGAAGCGGGTTCTGGAGGGCTGAAATCATAAGAGCCTGAATCTTCATACTCAGGAAGTCCAGTATCAGGGTTAACACTACCTGATCCACCCCGTCTTTTAAGAAGGGCAGCTTCTTTAGGCGTAATGTGAGCAAGCATAGTATCTTTACCACGCCCTTTAGCCCGTAGCATTTGTGCTAATGCGGGTAAATCTGTTTTAAGTGCTTGTTCAATTTTTGCCATTTTATACTCCCAATGCTCCCCGTAATGATTCTAAATTCCAAACATCTTTTCGCTTGCCATCACTTAATAGAGTAGGTTCTCCCGTAGCGTTGGCTGGATTATCTGCTGGAGAACCACCCAATAATGCTGATGATAATGAACTTGAAGCCCCTCCATTACCGCCAACAACTGATTGCGATCCTAAAATATTACCAATGGTGCTAATACCTGGTGCGGGAGTATATCCTGAATCTCCCCCTTCTCCATCACCCGATCCACCACCGCCTCCCCCACTACCCGATCCACCACCGCCACTGCCAGATCCAGGGGTGGCAACACCTTTTCCAGATCCAGGAGTTACGCCAAATCCAGATTGAGTTGCGGAAGTATTTATATTCCCAGGAGTAGCTCCGCCTCCAGAGCTTTTAGATTGCTTAGAAATTGTGTTTAATATGCTTGGATCTATAATTTGTGGGCTAAGAGTAATGTAATCTCCTTGACCTGCTACTGATTGCGCTAATTGAATACCTTTATCGTAGTCTGATGAACTAATTAGCCCTGAATTTAACCAATCTTTTAATGTTGCTTCATCAGGTGGGGTATTAGGAACTGGAGATCCCATTAAATTTGAATAGCTACCATCACTTTGAATACCTTGAACGGTTACATTTTGAGCATATTGAGGTACGCTAGGATCAATTCCCGCAGTAGTAGTTGTTGGTGTTTTTGTTGAATCATAAACACCAGAAGCCAAATTGGTCAGAAAAGATAAAGCAGCAGAAGCGGTAGGATCTTTTCCAGTTAATGAAGCTACCGTTGCACCACCAGCAGCCCCACCAACAGCTTTTGACAATGAAGTACCAACATCTCCTGCGTTAGCAGCTTCAACAATACCAGTGCCTACAGCACCACCCGCAGCTCCAGCTAAAGGATCTCCGCCAGAAACGACTGATTTTGTTGCGCCCGTAGCAGCGTTAGCAATAATACTAGCTGCTTCAGGACCTACAGATTCAGATAATTGACCAGCTAAAGGAGCAGAAGCACCGCCAATAGCTCCAGTAGCGCCACCAATTAAAGCAGCGTTAGCGATTTGATCTCCATTACCACCGTTAGCAGCAGTAATTATTGCCGATTCACTTGCGCCAATAGTGGCGTATCCCGCAGCAGTAGCAGCAGCTCCAGTTAATCCCATTTCAGTACCAATTAAAGGAGCTATTTCAGGAGCGACTATGGCTACCGCAACAATGGCAACTATTTCGACTACTTGTAAAACATCAACTGATCCGCCTCCGCCTCCGCACATAACAGCTCCTTAATGTAAATGTTTAACTGTATTAAATCCTACTGTCTTATAGCCTAAATGCGTATAAAATCGTTGGGTTTTTTCAATGTCTATTGCAGTAGTTTGTCCAAAGCAAATATCTTCTACACCTTGATCTTTAGACCATTTTTCAAATGCTTGAACTAATCTAATGGCAGCAGATGACCCCCTGTACTCTGGCAATACAAAAAATCCCATGTCAGTAGATTTCATACGGTCACTAAAAAAATATTTTTGTGTTATTCCCGCAATAAAACCAATTAGTTTATTGTCTTTTTCCGCTAAAAACACTATTAAATTAGGCATCAAAGTCATTAAATAGATTTGATTTTTGTCGGGAAGGGCTTTATCAAATTCCGATTCGGCAATCATAGAACAAACAAGTTCATAAAATAAATTGAATTGGTCATTAGATAAGCGTGAAATCTTCATACACCGCCTTCTTGTTTGATTTGTTCTGCTAATCTTCCCGCAGAAATACCACTAGCAACTAATCGGTAATCAAAACCTTTTTTAATATTTTCAGGTTGAATCAAGCCTTCTTTGACCGCCATTTCAATCATCATGGGGTATTCTTTTTTGTCTTGCAATGCTCTTTCAGCCATTTTCCCCGCACGAATTAACACATCGGCAGAAATTCCATGTTGCTGCATAATTTTTTTTAAATCATCTTTGCACTTTTGCAACACAGGTGAGCTTGATTCTGGTTTTTTACCAGAAATCAAATTCATTACATCCGAATTTATTGGTTGTGTTTGTTGCGGTGCAGAAACCTGATTTTTTTGGGGGGTGGGAATCATTATGTTAATCCTAAAGAATCAGCAATTTGCTGATGTATTGTTAAATGTGTACCAATCCAATCGTAAAATTGATCCTCTTTATTAAAATCTACATCTAGCATATTAAAAGGATTTTCCAAACCTAAATAGCTTGCAAGGGCTTGATGTTCTACTTGATGAGCCAATAACCAGTCATCTAGGTTCTCAATATTGGCATCTGTAATAGGGAATTTAGGGTATAAAAGCCCTTGATCCGCTAAGTTTTCCCAAAATAATAGGTGTTGAGTGCCATTTTCAAACAAAAATTCTCCTAGTGATTCAGGATCACCAAATTTAACAATGGAGAGGATCTCCATATTGATAGCTTTACCCTGCCTTCCGAGTTGTTACAGCTCTTTTAACAGACCAACCATTTTTAATACGCATCCACACAGCTCCAGGAGCTAAATTTAAATCCCTAGCCCATTCCCTAGAATTTTTAGTAATTCCATCATAAGTAAGCAACATAGCGCATTTTCTATTAGATTGTTGCTCACTTGGGGTAGCCCAACGACAATTTTCTTTTGAATAGTTCTTTGTTGTATCAATACGATCAAGTGTTTTGCCTTCGGGTCTGTTTCCCATGTCCAAAACAAACTTTTCAAAGTCTAACCATTCTGGATTTAAAGTAATCCCAACACCGCCATATCGTTTGTAATTATCAAAAGACGGGTTTGTGCAACGACCTACTAAGCATCGCCAAGATACATAAGTTGGATTGTTTTTAGACCTTAAATTCACTTGTCAGCCTTGGTATCGAGCTTATCAAAGATTCTAGCTAACATTCCCTTGATCTCCGCAATATCAATACGGTAATCATCCTTCATTACATAGCCTTTTTCAATCTCTTTGACATCATCACGAAGATCTCGCACAGCATCCCATAAGACCTTGAGAACCCATCCTACTAGCGTTCCCGCTAGGGTAGTAACAATATTAAACAAGAATTGACTGTCCATTAGTTAGACCGAGTAGTAAGGGATTTTGACATTAACACCATTTAAGTTAATGATTAAATAGTTAGCGGGAATTAGCATCATGGTTGCAGAGCTAAATGTAGCGTTTGCAGCTATGTTTGAAGTGTGATTAACAATAGTGACATTCATCGTACCGCTAGGAATGGTCACATTAGCTAAAGTAAGGTTTCCAAGGCTTGTAGCTGTGTTGCCTAAACCAACGGTAGTGTTACCAAGGGTAATGTTGCCACCCGTAATAGCTGTGTTAGCAATAGCAATTGCCACATTTGCTGCCGTTGTTACTCTGCCTTTGGCATCAACGGTAACTTGTGCAACAGTGGTTGCATTGCCGTAAACACCCGCAGCTACACCGCTAGTATTTAAAGTAGGGCTAGGATATGTACCAGTAAGATCGCCACCCGCAACACCGCCAGGAGAAGTACCGCTAATCACCACATTGGCAGCATTAGTCAATCTACCTTGAGCATCAACCGTAAATACCCCGTTGATAGTGGCATTGCCATAAGTTCCAGCCGTTACCGCAGTATTAGCAAGCGATACTGTGCCATTACCCGTAATTGGGCTTGGGCTTACATTGATTCCAGTACCAGCGTTAATCTGGGTTACTGTACCGTTAGTAGTACTACCACCTATGTTTACGGTCTTTAACATGATCTACAAACCATCTCCAGGGGTAATGTACACAACGGCATTAGCCGTACTTGTGCCAGTAAAGTAAGCATTGGGAGCAAAGGTCAGAATCTCATCTGTACCCGCTAACAATGGGAAAGCTAATCCCGTACTGGTTACATTGGCTGAAGCAGTATTAGCAGTTGCAGCATCGTTGCCATAACCCAAAAATACTAGCGTTGATCCAGCATTGATAATCCGATACTGATTGCCACCTAAAGTAGTGGATGACACTTGAACAGGCGTGGGAGCAACAACACCAGCCGTAAAAGTAATGGTGTTGCCAGTTTTGCAGAAGGCGTTAATTCCCATTATTGCACCGCATCTAGTTGTTCTTGCGTTGGTCTAGCCAATGTGGGGTGTTCCCATTTAGCAATGTAATCGCCTTTGCCGTCTGAATCGTTTTGTAGTGTGATTACAGTTGAGAAATCCTGTTGTGTAAGGCTAGGATATAGAGCCATGATTTTTTCAGGTAATGTCATTTTAGCTAGTCCTTGTCATAGAACCACTCATAAAGCAAAGTGATTCGTTTAATCCGTACAAAATAGGGATTGTTGCGGTTACATAAGCATACAATTCAAGATAATCTGTTGAACCATTCATTTGAATATCAACACTTGTACTTGCACCACCACCACCAGCTAATGGGTAGCCATCACATTGTGCTACTGCACTACCATTTTTGTATATAAGAACTAAAACTCTTGTTGCTCCAGTAGAAGCTGCAATACTAATATTTCCAGAAATTTTGTAATACCCAGCCACAGTAGGTGTAAAACGATAATTGGTTGTTGAATCAAAATTGTTATTAGTATCAAAAACTTTAGTATTTAATGTGACTTTTGTAAAGGTTGTTGTAGTTAAAGATTGATTGACATTTAAATATGCTTTAAACGCTGGCATATTACCGCTAATCATTACTGTGCCATTAGCAGTCGGAATTGTTGCAGTTGAAAGTAAACCGCTATTGATTGTGACATTGTTTAATGTGACATTACCAAGCGTGGTAACAGTGTTTCCTAAACCAACGGTAGTATTCCCAATGGTTACTGGCGTATTAAAGTCAGCATCTAGGTTACTTAAAGGTATGCTCGTTGTAGCATTACCAAAGACAAACGGAACTCCAGCCATTTAGAACCTCACTCTCAATTCATGTTCAAATTCAAATGTATTGACCACAAAACCTGCTGAGTTTGAAGTTTGTGTCAACCCTAAATATTTACCCCATTGTTGCGCATCTGACTTGTACAGTTCATACCCTGTACCACCTACCCAAGATATTACAGTAGAACTGTTGTTAATCCAAGGGATGGTAGTGTTAGATGTGTTATACCAAGTAATGTAATTTCCAAGCGTGTAAACAGGACTAGCGCCCGATTCAGAATCTACTGTGACATTTATTTCTACGCCCGAAGTGACCGTAGCCTCAATAGCAAATTTGAGGGCTTGCTTGGTCCGAATTGGATCGCCCATTGGATTTAATGCAGTCTGAATACGACTGGTAATTGCCGATTGCGAATCCTGATACAAACGATATAAACGATCATTTCGCACACCGTACATATTGATAATCCCACTTACAGGCACGGAAACGACATATAACATATCGTCACCTTGGCTAGTAATAAACCATTTTTTCTCAAAAAACACCGCTTGAATGTACCGATATGACTTGGTAAATTCAGCATCGTAGTACCTAAAATTAAACGCAGCGCACAAAATGTTGTTTAAAAGCACCTGTCCAGCAGTAGTTTCTTCGGTGGCAAAGTCAATATTCGGAAACATTCCGTCAAGCGAATCAGATATTTTGCTAGTGGTAGATCCTACAAGGGCATATACCCCGTAGTTATTCATAAATAATACTGATCTAAAATAAGGAAAAATAGCATACGCTAACTTAGTCCCTACTGATGCGCTTACATTGGTATTAGTAAATAAAGTAGTACCGCTAGTAGTAACCCTGACATCCGAAAATACATTGATGGAATCATCACCAAAAATATACAAAAAGTTATTAGCAGAAAGAAGTTGCTGTATGTTGCCATGAAGTGTGCTGTCCGTTAATGTTACAGATCCCGCAGAAACGCTTGTAAAGTCACTATACGATCCCGCAGCGCTGTAGTAGATAGTTCGCCCTTGGGCAATCCAAACACGACCTGAAAAGCTCTCTATTGCGACATTTTTTTGAGTGTTAATAAGCGCAGTTAAAACAGCGCCCGATCCACCACCACCTGATACCGTTGCCGTAATGTTGGCAGAATTAGTGTATCCCGTACCATTGTTGGTCATAATGACCTGAGTAACGGCATTGCCAGATACAATTGGTGTGCCTGTTGCTCCTGTGCCACCTCCACCCAAAATAGTCACAATTGTATTGGCAGGATCGGTATAGCCAGAACCACCAGAAATTACATTGACATAAACTGTGCCAGTAGCAAAGCTAGTAATCCCCGCTATTGCAGAAGCGCCTGATCCACCGCCACCACTAAAAGTAACGGATAAATTAGCTCCGTTGGTGTATCCTGAACCACCATTTACCAAAGAAACATAATTAACCGTATTGCTACCGCTAGTTAAACTAGCTACCGCATTAGCTTGAACACCGCCAGTTTGGTCATATCCTGAAATAACTACAGTAGGAGCAGTAGTATATCCAGTGCCGTTATTGGTAACACCAATAACCCCTACTGATCCAACGCTAATAACCGCATTACCATCCCAAGTAAAATATCCCTTGTCTGGGTCAAGAATAAGCATCCTATCGTTGTACCACTGAGTGGTGTTAATAGGATAAAGTTCAGAAACACCAACAGTAGAAAAAGTCCCCGCTGGCGCTACATTTCCTGTGGTGTTATTAGAAATATTAAAATATTGGGCTGATCCATCTGCTAAAAATCCCACTACATAATCTGAAACGCCCAAATTACATGAAGTAAGATAAACAACCTCATTAGAAAATGAAACAGCTACATTAAAATTATCTTCAACCGCAACGCTATTAGGAGTAATTTTAATGTTGCCAGATCCAATTGGTTGAGCATTTTCAATCCAAGAAAATTCATTTTCATCAATTGCAGTGCGGTTTGCTTTAGTGTTAAGACCTTTAAAAGCCTTAACAACCTGATATGACTTTTTCTGTTCGGCTGCTGCCATGATTAGTAAGGACTACTGTAAACGCTAGGAATCCTACGAGTAAAGGTGCTGTTAATGACACTTGCGCCTTGCTTGCTGTATTCCTGCTTGTAAATCTCAGCTTCACCGTAACTTTGTTCATAGTATTTAGCTAAATAAGCAGCGTAGAACTTAACCATAGTGCTATACGGATCGTTAATGACATCCGTTACTGCTGGCGTGTTTAATGACAATGGATTAGGCAAGACTACGCAATCAATCTCAATTTGATAAATTTGATCTGGTACTGGTCCTAAATAGATCTGTCCTTGACCATAGATACTAAAAGCCAATGGTCTGCCAATATAGTTTTGCCAAAATCTTAATCGTGCATTGAAGTCACTCCAAGCTAAGTAATCCATCGGTACACGAGTATTACCCCAGTACAGATTGATGTTGATAATGTCTAAGACTGTGTTTCCAGAGCTTGGTGACAATGGGGATGACCCCATTAACTGTGTCAAAGCTGCATAGCTAATGTTCTCGCAATTACCCACATAAGTCAATTGGGCTGACCCGTCTGCAAAGGGAGCTGTTGGAGGGTAATTGCTGTAATTGTTTGTGCCACTAGCAGGGTAAGCGGGAGCAGTAGATCCTGAAGTTCCCGCAGTAGTGTATTGATAAATAAAAATATTTGAAAATACAAAACTGTTTAAAGTAACGGCTGTATTAGCTACCCATGCGGTAGGATTTGATGGCGTTACACCACCAATGGTTGCTGTGGGTGCGACTTGACATGGAGTTTGCGTAATAACAATTTCACGCAAGCATCCAGTATCTCTGACAGCTCTTTCTCTGGCAGAGTTAATGTAATCGGTTAACTGCGAATCGCTATAGAAATTCCCGTTAGCATCATGCAGTAACCTACGGACTTCCGTAATGTACGAATTAAGCGTTGCCATTTATTGACCATAACTCATGCTACCGCTTGAAGGACTTTTCCCCCGCCCTTCCTAGAGGTTGGGAGGGGTACTCTTTCCACCAACGGGGATAACGATTGGTTCTTGCTTGGGGGTTGGGTAGAAATCTCCCACTGGGATAAAAGCTCCATGCCTTTTTCCAAGTCATTTTGAGAGATGATCCACCCTAACCTTGCCAAATAAGGCTCTTTGTTGTCATCTCCATAACCAAAAATGTGACGAGCTACTTCTTGTGGAATCTCTACAGTTTCATCTTTAGGAAAACTATAGAACACTCCCGCAAAGCCATCTTTTAGCTTTTTGTCAGAACGATTGGTTACGAAGATATTTGACATTTAGAAACTCACGACATCGCCAAATACAGCAATGGTTGCAGTGTTAGCGACATTACCGCTACCAGTGTTCACATTGACATATAGAGCTTGGGTTGTAAAACCAGTAATAGCAGAACTGCTGTTATACGGACTAGCAATTGTAAGGTCTTGGTAAATACCAGCGCCTGTCAAATTGGTTAGCGTTGTATTTGCTACTACAGCGTTAGAAATGTTGCCGTCAGAGCTAGTAGTTACAGAAATAACCACATTTGAGATATTCCCAATTGGATTATTTACAGTAATTCTACGAACAATAACGCCACCAGATCCAACGGTTGCATTAGCATTAGTTAAGCCACCACCTAACAACGGCAGGGTAATACCAGTAACGGTAGCGTTCCCTGTCGTGTTAAATGCTGTAGCTTGCTTAACAGCAATACGACCATTCCCGAATGAATCAAGGTAAAACTGTGATACTGAATCAGGATTAGCCATTTATCGCCCCTTAACTGTTAAAAGTGCCAGATACAGGAGAACCACCATTTACAGTCACTAATTGCACTGTAGCGTTAGTAGTTGCCAATAACTGCACGTTCACACCGTCAGAAATTACCATGCCACCTGAGTTAATCGGATACACATTTGACCATGTAGCCACATTAGAAGTAGAGTTGTAACTGGTAACAGTCTGAATAACCACATTGGTTGCGCCAACTACTAGATAAGTTCCAGCAGGTACGACATTTCCAAGGGTGGTTGCAGCGATGTTTGAAGCGTTTTGAAAATACGAACTTGGCGTATTTGCATAAGTACCTGCAATGAGGATTTTATTTAAACCGAGTGCCATGACTAATTCTCCTTAGATTGAAATAGAGTTATAGCCAGATACTCTGGTCATTGACTTAGGCTTGGTGCTTACTAATTCAGCAATCATCAAGACAGCGCCAACATAACCAATCTGCCAGTTAGGTAGAGTGGACTCAAATCCAGTAAATACAAACGAACCTTGATCGTGAATGTACAAGCTCAAGTAGTTTGAGTTAATGAAATATACAGTACCTTCTGGGCAGTATGGGTCTGGATAGATTGGAACACCAGCTACCATCAAAGCACGGAAAGCTGCTTGAGGACCGTTGCTATCACCATCAAAACCATGTCCTGGCGTAATTACATATTGCTCTTGACCAACATAATCTTGGGCTAAGAGTGTCCATGTACCAAATCCGCAAACACCAAAAGTAGGAACTTCTGCACCGTTTTTAACAGTACCAGAAATATACTGAAGAATATTCTGACGGGTTGGATTTACTGAACCTGCGTTGTAAACCTTAGACTTCCACCATGTGTAGGTAGTACGGTTGATGTTACCGTAGGTAGTCATGTTTGTACCATCATCAATAGCGCCTGGCAAGCCAATGAACTGTTGAGTGTTGGTGTAGTTGTTGTACAAGGCAGTAGCCATTGCATCCATCATTACATTGGTCGCATCGTTCATGCGTGCTTCGATCAATGGAATAATGGCGTAATCTTGCTGTACTGCACCTTCCATACCGAGAAACGGTACTGGAGCAATCATTAGCTTCAGATTAAATTCAGCATTGAAAGCACCCTGTTGTACTGAAGGCTGGTTAAAAGAACCAGAATAATCAGACCACTGAGCGTTAACAAACTGCGCACCTTGTACTGGTACGGTTACTTGGGATACACCGCCTGAAGCCTGTTGACTATTTGCAATCAACGCAGCCATCAATGGTGTGCTGTTATAAAGCTGTACTACCAGCTTGGGGATAAACGCTCTACGAGTTACATAAGTAAGCTCATTGTATTGGCTTGATCCTGATGCTGGGACTATTCCGCCACCTATTGGCATAATAATTCTCCGTTAAAAGTAAATATCCCCATTTACTGCTGTTTAAATACCTATTGGTCTTGTGTTTTTACGCAAGTCCTTTAGTGCTTGTGCTGCTTCTTCCCTTGCGCCCATTTGTGGATTTTTCCAATACTTAGAAAGGTCAAACTTGTTTAAGGCGCTTGGCGTATAACCCATTGCTGAGTTAGGTGTTGGTTCTGCTGCTTGGCGCATCCAATCAAAATACTCTGCTGCTGTTTCGTGATTGGTCATGCCTTTATCAAGCATGAGTTTTTCGATTTCTTCAATTTCTTTGGTAGGGCGATTTAATCTTGCTCTACGCTTATTGAGTTCTTCTACGGCATCACGCTCACGCATTTTTGCTTCCAAATTCATTACCCGTGTTTCGGCTGCGGATACTTTAGTATTTGTAAAGTCCTCAATGTCGAGTTCAGGAATGGACATTTCAGGCTTAACCTGTTTTGTCATGCGTAAAAATTGTTTTCTTGTAGCAGGATTATCAGCTAATTGGCGAGCCAACATAGCTAATTCATCACGCTGTTCTAGTGAAAGATCTTCTAAACTCATCTTCTATCCCCTTATTCGTTAGATGACTTTTTTGGTATCGCCTGGCTTAGACATAGACATCATGTTTTTGTAGCCAGCTTTTGGTGCAGATGATAAGCCACCAAACTCTGAATAGCGTGGAGTATTGATAACTTGACCATTTTTCTGATTATTGTCAGTAGGTCTGCGTGGCATTGATGAACCACGAGGTTTAAAGAGTTCCATAGTAATTCCTTACATTTGTGGAGTTGCGGAAGGCATACCGCCTGGCATACCACCTGGCATTGCTGGAGGTGGTGTTGGGGCAGACATACCTGGGATTTGCGGAGCTTGTTGCATTGCTTTTCCTTCAGCCGTTGCTCCACCAGCTTGAGGTAATGTTTGTAGCATCTGCATAATTTCAGCAGGTTGCAATTCATTTGTTTTTGATTTTTTAGGACCAATTACACCTGTCATTGTGCGAATAGCGCCTAAAATCTTTTGACCTTCTTCTGTTTCGCTACCAAGAGCTGGTAAGGCTTGTTCTAACAAATCCATTGCCATTGCTAAGTTAATCATAGCTGCTTCACGATTACCCATCTTTGGTTCTGGGGTACTCATTGGTGAAGCCATTGGAGGCGCAGAAGTATCAGACATCCCCGTTACGCCTTCTGGGGCGGGTGGAATACCAGCAGGTGTTGCGCCATCCCGTTGGGATTTAATCATCTGCATTAACTGATCTGAGGGTACGCCCATAGCATTTTCCTATTAAGTTTCTCTGTATCGTAATCTTAATCTATTGAATGTCAAGTGGGGGGAATTATTTAGTTTCCCTCCCCCTCTAGGACTTATTCGGTCAACCCGAAGTAACTTCAGAGGGTTTTAGCCCTCATCCGATTACTTGCGTGCTTTACGACCTTTGCGAGATTTGCGTGCCATGTGAATTTCTCCTGATAGCATACGGTCACCTATTTATAGGGTAAGGCAGCCACAACCCTTTCCTCGTGAAGGAAGAAACCTTATCTGCGTGACTTGCGTGCTTTTTTATGTGACTTGCGCATTTTAATCTCCAAGTTAAGCTATCCCCTAACTGAACGACCTAGATCCCTTGTTTTAGCAGATCTATCCAAACTCTTTACACCTTGTACACGATACTGCAAACTTGGGCTTTTTTCACCTCTTTTAAGAGATTCAGTAGTCACCCTTGGTTGATCTGCTTTCGGTTGTACATTGCCTGTTGCCATTAGCCCACCTCTGGTTCTTTTTTACCTTTAGGACTAGGAGGTGGTTGCTTCTGTTCCCCACCGCCTTCTTTTTCCTTCCGCTTCAACTTATCTTTCAACAATTGTTTCATCGGTGGCTCTAATAAGTCAAGTAAAGATTCTTTATCAATTGCACCCGCTTTAAACAAATTAAACGCAAGTGTTTTAAGATCTTCAGTAAATATTGGGCTGTTAGAGTGAGCATCTACTTTTACTACAAAATCCTTAGTAAATTGCTCGGCAATAAATGGTACTTCTTCTGTATCCCTAAAATGCGTGTTGTCATACACTTGCATGAGCTTAAGATACAGTGTTGCAACCTTTTCCAAGCTATCTTCAACAATCAAAGCCCGTTTTTTAGCTCTTGAAGAACCTAATCTGGCTAATTGACTTGCATGACCCTGACTTCTTACGCCTGATTCGCCTTTACCAGAAAGAACATTAGATATTCCTGATACTTCAGCAAACATATTGTCAATTTCATGGATCACCTCAAATAAATCAGGTGGCATATTTGGCGCAAGGCGATCTGCCTTTGCATTAGGCATATCTGAAGATAAAAGACCACCAGCACGGTTTAATGCAAAGTTCTTTTCATCCAAAATGCCTGTAAAGCCCGTCAACGCTGTTGGTGGGTTCACTTGTTTAGATAACAAGTCCAAAATCTCTGTCATGCGAGTATTGCGTAGCTCTTGAAGCAACAATAACTGTTGTACTTCAGATGCACCCCAGAAATAGTCATATAAAGGGTTAGGGCAGATCTGTACAAATGGACATTCCCCTTTAAGGAACACGGATGCGCCAGGTCTGTCATACACAATAATGTTTGGAGCTGCCATTGTGACTACTTGATAATCCTCAGTGTCATCGTTCCATACCCACAGCTCAGTCATCTCAACGGTATCTTCAGCTACTCTAGCCTTGTAACGGTTCATGCCGTACAAGTCCATATTCACATTACCGTAGATGGTAGGGTTGGTTTGGCTCATCACAATACGGTTTACAGCTTCTGGAATGTCCGATTCCGATACTTTTGTACCTGTAGAAATCCTTGAAACAATGCTTTCACGCTTTGGATGGGAATACAGACGGGCGTAGAGTTCGCTTTTCGTAATGTAGTATGTTTGAACAATCGCCTCTTGCCTGTCTGTATAGGGTGTGTCCTCCCGCAATACACCAATAGCGGATGGCTCAATCATGTACGGATGTATTCCGTTCTTGTAAACGAGCTTAACAAAGGTGGTGTTGTACACCAACGCCCATGTTAAAGCTGTTGAAAACACCTGATCCGCATTAGAGTTAAGCCATTCGTCATTCAAGGCTTGGGTTAATGCAGGTGATTTACGATGTTCGTTAGTGTGAACAGATGCGCCTAGAGCAATAGAGAACCGTGTGGTTTCAGCAGAATACAGAAAGCTAGTGAGCTGATCTAGGTGTGGGTGAATCTTATTAAAGTAAGCGGGTGCTTCTTCAGGACCAGCTCCAAATAAATAATACGCTCGGAGTGTCGTGTAGTCACCCCTTCTTTCTTCCTTGGACACCATACACTTGTTGATGATGTCTAAGTAAAAATCCTCACGACTTTCTCCGCTAGGTATTTTCATTTTTTAATCTGTAAGTTTTGTGGATCTCTTAGTGTACCCCCAGGAAGCGTAACTGGTCCAGTTTTAATACCCGCTTGGCTTGGAGCAAAATTAGTAGGCTCTGCTTCTTTGCCAAGTGATGGTCCTACTGGCTGAGAGAATCTTCCCGCTAGGATGGATTGCATATTCATTCCTTGCATACCGCCACCCCAGACCGCTGCATCGCCTGGTCTTGCTTCTCTTGGACCTTCTTGTGGCGCTTGTGGCGCTGTTGGTTTAATTCGATCTTTGTTAACACCTTTTTTACGGGTGGCGAACTTTTCGGCATCTGCGTATTCTTTTTCGGTGAACTTGTTTTTCTTGGCGAGGAAGCCTTCTTGGTGCTCGCCTTCACGGGTGCTTTTAATGTCTGACATTCCAAATTCGATGGCAAGTTGTTTAGTGGACTTATCGGTAAATCTGGTTTTTGCACTAACGAGGTTAGGTGCTTGCAAAAATACGACCATAACTTCTTCATGGCAACCTTTCATGGGGCATTTAGCCTCCCGTGATTCAAAATACCCGTGTACTGCACAGTGAAAATCGTTAACTACCGCCATTGTTATCTCCCCTTCAATTGTTCGTCAAGCGTTAATTCTGAATAATCATATCTATTGCTAATCCCGACCTTAATCTTAATCTCTCCATTCACCACTTGCAAGCCCGTACTACGATGTAGTGTTGGGCGTGCTTCTTTACGATATTGAACAAATTTAGAGGTATCTCGGTTTTGCATGATTGCTACTTCACCGTTTAGCCACTCGTTATAGGCTTTTGACACCCTACGCTGTACATATTCGGTTAAAGGTTCGGTTTCATTCAAGAAAACATCCTTCAAATGTGACAAAGAGATCCCCGCAAGGTCTGCAAACAAAGGCATGGAGATTCCCCGATCTTTATCTTGCAAAAAGCGCATCATCACTCGTCTGAGTTCGCTTCTAGGCATGGTGGCTCTCATGTACCGTAAACCCCAATCTTTTTCAGATAATCACTGACATTTCTTCCGACTGTGAGTTGTTCGGGGGAAAAGTCATCCTGTACCCTAGAAACTTGTCTGGTAATTTTCTGCGCAATAAGCCTGGGCTGCACCTGTTCGGCAAAGGCTGCGCAAGCTAGGGCGCAAGCAATAACCCTATCGTCTTTGTTTCTGCCAGAGGCTTCAATTGATCCGCCATCTCGAATGGTGGTTTTCATTTCTTCAAGGGTGTCCATATCCCACAAGTCCAACATACCTCTTTCAAAGTAGTCTTTCATGTAAGTGAGCATACGCTCTTTGGTAGCTGCCGTAGTCATCCAACCAATAGAATTGCTCATGCCACCAAGGGTATCGTTTCTGCGCCAGATGTAGTTTTGCATATTGCCGTACACATCCATGAGGTCTTTTCCTAAAGCAGTGCCCATCGCAGCAGCTTGGCGCTTGAGGTTTCGCAGTTCATTGATGACAGCTTGCCCTGGACCATTGATCTCCAAGTTTAATGTGGAGTTCTTATACGCACCCGCTAAGTGAGAGATCACCCAAGCAAACTGGTAAGTGTTTAATTCAGAAGTGGCAAATGAAGCCACCTGCTCAAGCCCATCTGCATATACCCGCAACACCTGAATACAAAACCGATCAGCCCAATCACTAGATCCATAAGCGGGATCAGCACCGATAACATAATAAGCAGTATCCACAGGTTCTTCCCAAATCTTGAGTGTGGCAAGGCGTTCTGTAGATTTAAGCACCTCGGTATCTTGGAAATTAACGCCAAAGCTGTAGCGGTAATAATCGCAACTAACTTTCTTGAGCTTCTTGACAGCATCGGTACACCTCGCATTGGAGAAGAACGATGTTCCCGTCATCACAAAGGCGTAGTCCTCGGTAGGCGGAAACTCCTGATACATCAGGCTATCATCTTTGATCCCTTCGTACAACTTCCACCGCCACCACGCTATCTGGCGAGAATTGATCTCTACCCCATAGAGTTTCTTAATGTCCCGTACCCATTCCTTTTCTTCACCAGTGAGCTTGCCATCCCAATACACCTTGTAGGTCTGACCTTCAGGATCTAGGCTATACATCTCATTACGCCACCATCCACAAAAGATTGCCCGTTGGGTTTTAGCCCGTTTAGCAGTGGTGTACATATCGTGAAACATATTAAAACCACGAGCTGTAGATTCAAAGGTGTAAAGCCGATCAGGGTTGGTTTCCGCAAGGGAAGCTAACAGGGAAGCTAATCCTTCTTCGTCACCCCACGAGCTTGTTTCTGTGCCATGAAGGAAGGTGATACCTTTCCCACGACCCAAAGATCCTTTCGCTCTAAGCCCAGCGACTTGATAAAATAATCGACTGCGATTCTTGAGGGCAAGGGCGTTCCTGTTGTGAGTAAGGATCGGGATTTTGTACTCTTTGGGTAAACCATCCATGTACATTGCGAGGGTGCTTCTGAACATATCTCGATTTTCTTCGGTGTCTGTTGTGAGCGTTCCTTGCAACCCTGGGTGGGTGAAGTGCCAATAAAGGTCAAGTGCGAGGGAGATTGTGGTGATTCCAAGTTGCCTTCCTTTCAGAATGACAAAAAAATGGCATCCATCTGCCAATCCTTTAGCCATTTCGTTCATTACATAGGTCTGAGAACCCATGAGGTTATCGAGCTTGCGTAAGCCTTGCTCTTTTGTTTCAATTTTGAGTTGATTACAAAAATGATAGAAATGCTTGAGGTTAAACTGGCTCATGTAATGATCCAAGGCAATTTACCGTCAAACTTCTCCAAAATGCGCTTGTTGCCTTCAATAAAGAACTCAGGCTGTACTCCACAGCTCCCACCCATCCGAAAATGAAAGGTGTGCTTATTTGTGGAGGCAAACTTGGGAACAATACGGGTAGCTGCCTGATAGAACTGGCGATCTACCGTAGGATCGGGGCGATTTAGCAAAATAGCGAGTTGTTTTAGGTATTCTGTTTTCATACCCCACATACACCAGTCCACAAAGCGATGCCCTGGGATATTCCAGGTATCGTGTAGCTCTCCGAGGGCTTCGCAGTTGTCATCAAACAAAAAGTTGCCCTCCTTATCGTGAACTGATCTAAGGCTATAAGCCCAATCATAGCCCTCATCAATTCTATCCATGATACTTTTTACATGGTCAGGGGAATACCAATCATCATCATTACAAAAGAAAGTAACATCCTCGGTAATCAATTGAGGCGCAGCAGCGAGCCAGCGTTGCCCCGCATACCCATTGCCACCGATCTTGCCATCCCAGTAGCAGATCTTTACGCAACCATTGGCGTAAAGCCTTCTGAGTTCGACAAAGGTATTAAAGTCCCCGTCACACAAAATGTAATGCGTTGGGGTTATCCCTTGTTGTCTTGCAATAGATTTAAGGCAGTTTGCTAACTCTGTTGGGCGCTTACCATTGGTTACGGTCACTACGGCACAAGTTTTCAATTGTGTTTATCCAATCTCTTTGTTTCAAAGTTAGGTAAGTCCCAATAAGCCACCTTTAAACGGGCTACATGGTTCTTAGCAAGGCTAATTAAGCCGTCATAGGTCATTGCACTAAACCTCTCCCGCCACTCGGCTGCCAAGGCGATCTTCTGCTTCTTGGTCTTGCAAGAAAGCGCCCTCATCATCTCGGTCTTGAACATCAGGCGCTCTTTAGCTAAACGCTCAATGTCTTGCATCCCCATCCTCTGGACCATCTAGCAATGATTTGAGGTATAGGATTTCCTTCTCAGCTTTGAGTAAAAGTTTGGATGATTCACCATGAACACGCATTAACTCATGGAAAATGGCATCTTTCTCCATCCGCCAGATCCGATCCATGTACATCTTCTTTGCCTGATCGTCTGCTTTAGAGATATATTGCTCTACGGTTTCCATCTTGTTGTTTATTCCGTTCTCCATACTCGCACTCCTTCTTTGTCTTTTCTAGCGATGAACTTCTTATTTAACTGCTTGCCTGTACGGTAGTTTGCATTACAGACAATTTGAATCTTCCCCTGTGGGATAAAGAAACTTTCCCCACATTCCATAACCTTATATGGGTACACATTGCGCTTTTTCTCAGGGGGTATGGGAATATTTTTTTCTACTTCAATAGTCATGCTATTCTCCTTATAACTTAACTCATCATACACTACCATGATACACACATACAATGAATATCATCTAGGGGATAACCTAGTTCATCTTAATTACTTAAGGCGGGTTTGCAAAGAGAACCCCGACCTTGAGTTCACCCACCACTGTAATCCGATGCACCACAGTCAACTAACCCCGTTGCTTGAGGATGTTCCTATTAGCTTGCAAGGGTTAAGTATTCCGCCTGGCACAGTAAACGCTTGGATTGGTAGGGATAATTACTTTTACAACCATCCCCTACAGCATGATTGGGTTAACTTTCATCTGGAATGGTTTGACCACCTATCTAACCTTCTTGAATTACCCTCCCCTATGGCTTGCAGAGAGGATCTACTCTTTGAGTACCCCGCCTTAAACGCCCCCATTCCCATTGAATTTGATTACCTCATCATTAACGCCCTCCCACAATCAGGGCAATTGCCAGACTTTGATGCTCAATTCTTCAAGAATCGGGTACGCAATCTTCTAAATGAGGGGTTTTCTGTCATCACAACGAACCCTACAGGCATGGGTTTATCCACTTTAGAGATGGGTTTAGATGTTACAGGCATCGGAAGCCTATCCAAATACTGCAAACACATAGAAGGCGTTGCTACTGGTCCGATGTGGACAACCTTTAATATATTCAATAAAGACAAGGTGTTAAGCCGTAAGTTCTATTGCTCTCATCAAAGCGTGAACTTAACCGACAACACAACCACGCTCAATAAACTGTAATTTTTTTTGGGGTGGACTCGGAAGGGGGTGCACACCTCACCGTACTCATGCCCAACTCAAAGGGCAAACAGTCATCGTGCAATCGTTTAATCTATCCCGATCCCAAATGATCTAACCAGGCTCTAGGTTATATCTATGGGCATCTCAGAGCGTACCCGTACCCCTATTTAGAATTGATAAGAGCGCACGATGTGCAAACCTACCCGCCTTTAATCTTACCCTACGCCTTATCTATATATCTACTTACTAAGATCCTAGATGATCTATAGACAATAGATGATAGCTATATACACTATATAGACTATAGACAATCTAAATATAGATATTATAGATATGCGACATCTTACCATAGCTATAGACTATTGACAATAAAACAACAATTAAAAAATACAATGGTATAGTCTAATCAATCTATGCTTATAATCATATCTATGCAGTAAAGCATTACACTTAAAACCTAACTACTAAGAGGATATACCATGCAAAATACTACAAGCCGTATCAGCGTATATGACAGCGTTACTAATAAGATCATCTCTCAACTTGAGAGCGGGATAGCACCTTGGATCAAGCCTTGGAAATCTGGTCAAGCTGGCGGAGCTGATCGCAATATCGTATCTAAAAAAGAGTATTCAGGCGTTAACCGTTTAATTCTAGGTATGAGCGGTTACAGCTCACCTATTTGGGGATCATTCAAACAATGGCAGGAATTAGGCGGGAATGTCAGAAAAGGTGAAAAGGGTACGCAAGTAGTTTTCTATTCACAAGTGACTAAAGGTGAGATAAAGCCAACTGATCTGAACCCTGATAAATCTACCTATGCACTTCTCAAGTCTTATTATGTTTTTAACTTGGATCAGATTGATGGATTAGAAATAAGCAAACCAGAGCCAGTAATCTCCACCTTTAATCCAGTACCCGCTTTAGATGATCGCATTATTAAGACTGGCGCTCAGATCTCTCATGGCGGAGGCAGGGCATTTTATCGCCCTGGTACTGACAGCATTACCTTACCAGCTAGAGATCTATTCCTAAGTGAAAGCCACTACTATGCGACTGTATTGCATGAGTTAACTCATTGGTCAGGCGCTGAGCATCGTTTAGATCGTACAAAAGGCAAACGGTTTGCTGATACAGCGTACGCATTTGAGGAGCTGGTTGCTGAAATGGGCGCTGCATTTTTATGCGCTGATTATGGTATCCAGGGTGAGCTGCAGCACGCTGACTACATCGGCAATTGGCTACAGTGCCTTAAAAATGACAATAAAGCAATTTTTAACGCTGCAGCATTGGCACAAAAGGCAGCCGATTACATAAACAATCTAGATGCACTGACTAACCAGGCAGCAGCTTAAACAGTGATACCTAGTAAGCGCTTAGTGATAGGCGCTTACTGGATTGTCATTAGACAGTCAAAACCTAACTAATTGGAGGATTTATGGATCAAGTAAGAGCCGATATAAAACTATCAACTGGCAGGATAGTAAAACATACTAGGCAGGAAAATGGATCACAACTTGCAACACCTACACCAGGATGCTATGAAATGACTAACCAGGAATGGATAGAGTATTGCAAGATCATCAATGGGGGATATATTCCACGATACCCCATGCAAGGAGAGGATCTAACAGCATGAGCCTACTATCTGAGATGCAAAAACATGGTTTAGCAGATTGTGAGTTCAATCGCCAATTTTTTACACTTGATGAGCTGTATAAATCATATTGCTATAGAGCTGCTAAACAAGGGTTTCAGGCGTTATCGTTTAATTCGTGGCGATACTGTCATAAAGCAAATATCACGCTGTAGAGCGATTAAAGGGTTTAGTGGTATTAGGTATCACTTACCCTTATTTATCGCCTTGGCGCTTGTTTTAAAGTGTTTTAAATTGATTTTATGTATTTGTCTTACCTAACCTAACTAATTTTCGAGGTATTTATGAGAAATAATGATATTTATACAATTGATCGCAAAATCTTTATAAAGAAGAAATATTCCCTCATGCGTGTGCAAGGGGTAATCAGTAAAGATCAGTTAATTGACTTAGTAGCTGTATTTGGTGGTTTGCTACTGGTTTGGTTATTGTTGGCTTTGTAAGAACCCCAAAACCCCAATGAACCCCGAGAGAATAAGAACCTTACCCGCCTTACGGTGGGGGATCTCTTTTCAGAGAGTGGTTATCGTTTATCGGTGGCACTTAACTAAAGCGGTGCTGTCCAGTAACGGTCCGCCAGATGGTAGCTGCCTTGTTTATCCCTATCCATCACCACAATGTTTAGGAGGGCTGGGTTATAGCCCCGTAGTAGTTCGCTTTAATCGTGATTTTGATGGTGTTGGTCTTAAATCGTTATGAGAACCCAATTCATAACAGACCCAAAACCACGACTAAAACAAACTTAATCGGATTAGATCATACTTTTTAAAGGAGTGCAATAGATGCGTGTTTTAGTAGCGTGCGAGTTTAGCGGAACAGTAAGAGATGCGTTTATAAGAGCAGGTCATACCGCTTTATCTTGCGATCTTATGCCAACTGATAAACCAGGACCACACTATCAAGGTGATGTTATGGACATCATTGGGGGGGGTGGGATTTGATGATAGCTCACCCGCCTTGCACGCATTTGGCAGTATCAGGTGCTAGGCATTTTGAAAAGAAAAGGGCAGATGGAAGGCAGCAGGAGGGAATTGATTTCTTTATGGCATTAGCTAGAGCAGCCATTCCCCGTTACGCAATAGAGAACCCTATAGGAATTATGAGCAATATTTGGAGAAAACCCGATCAAATTATTCAACCTTGGCAATATGGGCATAGTGTTACAAAATCCACTTGCTTGTGGCTTAAAGGGCTGCCAGCTCTTACGCCTACGGATATAGTCGATAAAGGGGTAACTTGGACAGCCAAAAGCGGTAAAAGAATGTCGCAGTGGTATTACGACAGTAGTTGTTTAAATCCTAAAGAAAGGGAAAAGATGAGAAACAAAACATTTCAAGGTATAGCAGATGCTATGGCACAACAATGGGGGATTTTATGAGTAAAGCAGATAAAGATGCGCAGAAGTGGCAAGAGATGAACCAGGCAGCTCAGTACCGAGAATGGATCAGAGCAACGGAAACAGGTACGCCTTATTACATCAATCCTCAAGGCGATGTAGTGACTGAAGATAAAAAAACAACACCTAATAAATAAATTGCACTAATCGTAGTAATGTAGTAATGTTCTATCTGTAGTAACTGAAACCCTAACTATTTAATAAGGAATAATCATGGAATATTGCGTTAATTGCAAACACCTAGACCACTCGACACTTTCGTGTGCGAAAAGCTCAACAATAAGCCTAGTAACAGGCAAAGCGCTATACAGTAGCGCATATCTATATCGTCAAGACGAGCATTATTGCGGTAAAGATGGCAAATGGTTTGAATTTATGGAAACTGAAGATCTTGACGATCTCTCAGCAATCCCTTTTGGTAAATAACCTATCTAATGGAGTTAATCATGGCAAAAACACCAAGCAGTAAGAATAAACCTAAGACACCTTTTCCAGTGAAGGCAGTTGATAAGAAGATCAATGATGCTTACACCAAAAAAGAAGTAGATCGTCTTAAAAACCTAGTCGCAAGGCAAGATGACCTTATAGCTCAGATGCTAGATGAGTTAAAACAAGAGCAGATCAAAACTGGCATGCTAGGTCAAGAGTTAGAAGATCTAGAAGATGAGATCGACAGTTGGAAAGAGATTGTTAAAACCATTATGGAGGTGGTATGAACGATCAAGCAGATTTTGCACCAGAGATAAGGCGTTCCGCCATATGGTCAGGTGACAGTCGTAAGGTCGCTAATGGCAAGATGGTAGATGTCATCTTAGAGAAGCAAGGTAAGAAGGAGCTAAAAGACCTCTCAGGCGTGGAAGCAGTGCAGATGGGTCATGTCATGCAACCTTTGATTGGAAAGCTGGCTCAAGATCGTTTAAAGATGGAGTTAAAAGATGCTGATTACTCGATTACCCATTCAAAGCATACTTGGTTTAAATCTCATTTTGATTTCATTAGTGCTGATGGTGGTGTGCTTGTTGAAGCTAAAAACTACAACGCAGCAGTTCGCTCTAAGTTTGATCCCGACACTAATCGGATTCCTGATGCTGATTACGCACAACTTGTCCACGAAGCTGCTTGCCACAATGTTAATCGGATCTTTTTGGCTGTTTTATTTGGTGGTCAAGAGTTTCATACCTTTGAATTTACTATTTCAGACCAAGAAAAAGATGATCTCATACAGAAAATGGCTACAGTTTGGGGTCATTGCCAAGCGGGTACGCTTCCGCCAGCAGAAACCATTGAGCAAACTAAGATCATTTACCCGTCATCCTCTACTGCGGTGGTTACGGCTACACAGCAAGTTGAGTTGGCTATCGCTCAGTTACGGGATGTCAAGAATCAGATTAAACACCTTGAAGCTACTGAGGAGCAGATTGAAGTGGCTGTCCGAAATCTTATGGGAGAGTGCCAAGAGATTAGAACAGTGGATGGACAGACATTAGTTTCTTGGAAGTCCTCTAAAAGCTCTAAGAAGTTCTCAGCATCACTGTTTCAGAGTGCCATGCCTGATATTTATGAGCAGTTTGTAGTCGAGCAGCCAGGTTCTCGGAGGTTCTTAGTCAAATGACAAAACCAAAAACATTTAAACAAATAATGAATAAGTTAGTTTATCAAGAACAAGTTATTTCTGGCACAGAGGAGGAAATAAATGATATGGAGATGGACATACATGATTTGAAAGTGGAAAACGCAAGATTAAAAGATGCTTTAGTTAAATATGCCCACAAAATCATTTATTTACAATCAATTATTAAGGGGTTCAAAGATGACCAACATTGATATTGCAATTTGGGTGATGGCTGCCAGCTCAGTCATTGATACAGTAATTACATTAGCGGAGATGATTCATGCGTGATATTCCAGAATATGAATATTTGTATGCTGTAACTGTTCAAGGTTTGATATGGTCTTATCCCAATAAAATACATGAAGGAAGGTATTTAAAACCTTGCAAAACAAGAAACGGGTATTTTCAAGTTGTTTTATCTAAAGAAGGTAAGACTAAAAAGTTTTATGTTCATCGCCTGGTTGCACAAGTTTATCTTTTGCAAGACGAAAAAAGACTTCATGTGAATCATAAAGATGGGGATAAATTAAATAATTGGGTTAGCAATCTTGAATGGGTAACGCCATCCGAAAATAAGCAGCACGCATTTAAGACTGGATTAACAAAGATGAAGCCTTCACAAATTGAGGCATCAAGACGCAATATTACGCATTACAACCTAACTAAAGGAAAAAATCATGTCCAACATAATCCCGTTTGACGAGAAAGTTAAATTAGCAGAGGCGTTTGCCAAGTCCAAGTTATTTGGAATGACTGATGCAAACCAAGTATTAGCTCTCATGGCAGTTTGTGAGGCAGAGGGTATTCATCCCGCTAAAGCAGTTCAGGAATACCATGTTATCCAAGGCAGACCAGCATTGAAGGCTGATGCGATGCTTGCCCGTTTCCAAAATGCAGGTGGCAAAGTCGAATGGAAGGAGTACACAGATGAGCAAGTTACAGGAGTTTTTTCACATCCCAACGGGGGTAACCTTGCGGTTACATGGACCATTGGACAAGCCACCAAAATTGGTCTTGTTAAACCAGGAAGCGGATGGCAAAAGTTTCCCAGAGCGATGCTCAGAAGCCGTTGTATTTCAGAGGGGATTAGATCAGTTTTCCCTGGATCTGTTACGGGGTTCTACTCGCCAGATGAAGTCGAAAACTTCGAAACCCAGACCGCCAAGCCTACCGTATTAAAAGACATGGGATCAGTCATTCCTAGCGTAGTGGATCTTTCCGCTATTCCTGATGACATCCCTGATATGGCATTGCCGATGTATGTTCCTGGTAATGATGTTCCGTATGCGCATTATGTTTGTAAAGATGATTGGATTGATGGTTTCGCAGAGATGCACGCCAAGATCCATGAATCAAGCAAGATGACACCAGAGGAAAAGTTCTCCAAGATAAAGGCATTTAGAGATGTCAATGAAGCCTATACAAAAACATTTGACGGCAATACTACAGCGAAGTTCTTATCAAAACTCCAAGCAATTAGAAAGGAAATCAACAATGGCTAATGGTCATATCGCCCAGATGGGCAAAGGTGTTCTGTTTCAGAACGAAAAGAAAACCAATGAGCGTTCACCCGACTGGAAAGGTACGCTATTGCTCTCAGAGGACTATAAAGCGGGTCAAACACTCAAGATTGCGGGATGGACTAAGCAAACCCCTAAAGGTAGCTTAATTAGCTTATCTGAGGATAACTGGAAACCACAGAACCCTGGCGTTTATCCAAAAGAAGTGAATCGTGTCGATGATTCCGAAATTCCGTTTTAAGGAGAAAATTATGAAAAAATTTGTTATTGCTTATGTAATATCTTTACTTTTTGTAACCAGCGTGTTTGCAGCCACAAAATGTGAGCGTGACATCAATGGTGGTGTTTGCTGCTGGGATACCAATACCGAAGGACCATTTAAACCAATTAACTGCTGATGATTCATTTAAAC
>Ga0214235_1000164_pt1 | contig 36088 bp, 35 predicted proteins | sample TroBogypolimnion_2_FD_153073 | JGI IMG/M metagenome (GOLD analysis project Ga0214235, IMG submission 153073) | Freshwater microbial communities from Trout Bog Lake, WI - 15JUL2008 hypolimnion | ecosystem: Environmental > Aquatic > Freshwater > Lake > Hypolimnion/Profundal zone ... | reverse complement strand
TCTCGTTTTTTACCCCAACTAATCGTTTAAAATCAGTCGGTTTCATCTTCTGTAATCGTTCAAATTTTTCCATAACTCTCAAAAGCAATTTTTGAACCGCTTTTGGGGTTATGCAAGAAGTCTATTAAAGAAAATTATAAAACCATTAATGGAAAATGAATATCAGCTAATTTCTATTGGTTATGTACCCATTGAAAATGACCAATTAAATCAAATTTATTTAGCTAATAGTATTGACGATATAAAAATGACAATCAATAAGATATTAGAATTAAAAATACTAAAAGAAAGTGAATTTGCTAGGTGGTTTCTTTATATAATAATGCCAATTGCTTTTGATATTTTAAGCGAGATTGAAAATTATAAATTTGATGATGAAACAAAAATGAAAGATTTTCAAAAACATATTTATTCATTGTTTAGTGGAAATATTGAATTTATTTTAGATAAATTTATAAATAAACTACAAGATGGTTATGACAACAATAATCCTCAACAAAGTTTTTCAGATGAATTTTATAACACAATGTATATGACATTTTTCATCTATCTAAGTAACTACTATCAAACTAAAGAATTTGATAGTAGTTTAAAACCAGCAGAGCTAGGAACTAAGATTAGAGAATGCATTGAAGAAGATAAATTTTATAAATTGGTTAAAAGCGATAATGAAAATAATAAAAACCCATTTAGTTTTTTTGCAAAAAAGAAATATGAAGAAAAGTTCATTAAAAGTTTGGAATTAGTAATTATAGAATTAACTGATAATTTTTATCATAAAAAATTAACGGAATCAGCTATAAAGTTTATTGAAAAGAAAATATATAAAATTTTCACTTCTAAATCAAAACTATATAAAAATGATATTTTTGATTTATTGATTACATTATCTCTGGAACCTAGCATCTATAAATTAGTTTCTTTAGATAAAAAATATATAACTATTATTAAAGAAATTGATCAAAAAAGTTTTGAATTAATTGAAGAATTAGGTTTAACAAGCTAACAAATACGAGGAGCGTAATACTAACCCGCAAGCAGTTTAGTATTGCTCACGACAACCGTTATATCCAAAATCTGAGGACAGTATACCAATTTATTTATATTCAAAATTCGACATTCTGATGACAGTTTACTCTTCTTAAATGTTATACTCAAAAAAAACAAATGTGCTATAACATAATATAATGGCTAAGTGGCTATCAAATTAGAGTGGTAAGAGGCAGCTCTTCAATATTTTAAAAAACTTTTCCTCCCTTGGATATGTCGTTCCTGAACTTAATGATAAGAACATTCGTGAAATATTTGTTTATAGCTATAGACTGAAAAATTTCTGCGGACACAACTTATTCCTCAAGTAAACATTATGTGTAACGGATAAAAGAATATGCAATTTTTAGTTATCTTACTAATCATCTTGGCATTTTTAGTTTGGCCGACCTATGGAGTTATTACAAGAGAGATAACTGTAAGCGGAGGAACAATTAAAAGAGATGATACTCCTATGTATTTTTGGAGTATGATCAGTTTCTTATATCTCTGCGCAATAGCATTTCCATGTATTATGTGGCAAGTACCTTTTGCTGGAATTTTCCTTCCAATAATGTATGTAATGCTTAGGGTAATAATTCTATTTTGGATATTGAAATTGTGAAAAATTCTGTGGGCGACTTTTTAATTATTCATTTTAAACGTTATTGAGTCTAAAATTAGACAGGTATGATTTATGTATATATTTTTTAAATAGTTTGTAGTTGGGAGTGTATTTTGAATGAGTGTTTAGTAAATATATGCGAGGCATTTGAAGAAACAACAGATTTTTTTTCAAACAGATCTTTGGAAAAAGAGGAGATCGTGACAAAACTTTTTTTTGATTTTTTAGAGTGTTTTTCATCTTTAAAAGCAGAAAAACTTGAGTATCCAAAAGAGTTTCAAAACGATGTAAAGCTTTATTTACAAGGACATCCAATCCTGAAGAAAAAATTTGAAGATGTAGAGATTCGCTATTTGATGTTAAGTGATTTTTATGATTTTTGCAGATTGACAAAAAGATATAGAAAATAGAAAGGGAGATAAATGTTAAATTTTGGACCGTTTAAATCTCTTTCAACAAAAGAGTTTCAAGAAAAAAAAGCGGAAGGCTTTGTAGTCATTGATATTAGAAGGGCTGATGAATGGGAGTATTACGGCATCATTGAAGGCAGCCATAAGATCACATTTTTTGATGAGAGAGGACAATATGATCTTGATAGCTTCTTAGAAGCATTTACCAAAGTGGTAACGAACAAGGAACAGCCTTTTATCCTAGTATGTGCCCATGCACAGAGAACAAAAACAGTTGGTGAGATCATGGGATTAAAACTTAAATATAAAAATGTTTATGAGTTAGATGGCGGAATCAATTGGGGTTGGATCGATCAAGGTTTAGAAACGGTCAAAATGTAGTACATATTTTGCATAGATCTTTTCATAGGAGATTTACATGTATAACTCTATGCTTGAAGAGAAATGGATCATTTGGAACAGTTCCCTTGGTATCCGCGATTTTGTGATGATCGATCGAATTGAGGTGGATTCTAGTGATAGAGTTGGATGGCTGGAAGAGCCTTATGACATGGTAGGGCCTTTTAGTCTTGATGCGCTTAAAATAGATGGACAGATCCATTTTGCCGCATGCACAGTCATGTCTCGTACAAGATGGCACAAAGATCAAGTGAAGCTGCGTCAGGAATCTTATGCAAAGCGTTACGTGGCTCAAGAAGAGCTGTATGAAGAGCTTTCAAAGTACAACAAAAGAAAACAAAGTGCATCCTACTCTCAGCAATTTGGCGAGAAAGAACATAGAAAACTCTTATGTTTGCCGAGTGAGGGAGAACTTAATATAGTTCAAATTAAAGTCGCATATAAAAAGCTCGTTAAAACCGCTCATCCCGATGTCGGCGGAAGTCACGAACTTTTTATTCAGATTACTGAAGCACGCAATGCTTTACTTGAGTGCCTTGCTTGAGAGTATTATCGTTTAGTTAGAGTCTAGAAAGTAGTACCACGACAAACGCTACAGGACGTTTTGGTGCGCCTGACGCTTCAAAAACCTTACAAAAAGTAGAGGCAATCTCTTTGATCTGATCTCTGGTATATTGATGATCAAATGCTAGATCAAGAATCTCCAAGGTTTTATCGACAACGATATCTAATTCGTCACAGTCCACTTGAGCGGTACGTATCTCCTTGTCCCATGAACAGGCATGAGGAAAGAGATTGAAATTTTCTTTGATCTCTTCATCACTCAAATCATTGAGCAGATTATATTGGCGGACAAAATCTAATACTTCATGTAATTTACAGACCATTGCTTTTCCTTTTATAATTGTTATGATAGTAAGTGCAAGAAATGTACGAATGCTCAAAAATCCAGTGACAGAATATATAATTATCTAAAAACAAAAGGATAATTAAGTAAACTATCCCCAGAATTTCAAGGAATACAGCTCATGAATAGAACAACGGACGATTCGAAGAAACTGTTAGCACTCAATAAGCCTAAGGGTTATTTGGTTACTCGATCTGATGATCTTGGGCGAAAAACAGTTTATGATCTTTTGCCTGATTGGGTTTTTGATGATGGATGGATGCCTATCGGACGTCTTGACCTTGAATCCAAGGGACTTTTATTATTCACGACTGAGGGCAAAATTGGCAATGTGTTGACCAAACCTGGTGGTTGCGTGAAGATATATGAGATCTGGGTGAGAGGTCATGTGAGCGATGAACATATTACACAAGCTTTAAAGGGAGTGCAAAGCAAGGATGAACTGCTAAAAGCTCTTGTGGTCGAAAAGATAGGTATGGGTGGCGCTAAGACAAAACTCAGGGTACAAATAGACGAAGGAAAAAATCGGCATATTCGCAGACTTTTTGGAGCATTAAAAGACCAAAAATTTGGGACACCCTTAAAGGTCTTAGAGCTGAGCCGAATTAGCATTGGCAGTTTTAAACTTGACATACAAAGCGGTCAGTGGCGTTACCTTTCACTAGAAGAAGAAAAAATGCTTATTCAAAATCTTCATTAATTACGAAGGTCTCTCTTTAATGCAATACTTAACAATCAAAAACTTACACTTTAAATATCAAAACTCCAGCTTACCCATTTTTGAAAATCTCAATATTGAATTTGAAGAGGGATGGAGTTGTATCGTCGGCTCAAATGGTTCTGGTAAAAGTACACTTTTAAAACTTATTTCAAAAGATATACAAAGTGATACTGGAACCATAAAAGGCAACGATCTAACGTATTATTGTCCTCAAAGTACAGAGTTTCCGCCAGAAAATCTTGAAGAGTTTATGCTTACATGTAAGAGTAAATCTTTTAGAATAAAAGAGCTTTTAGGCATAAAAGATTCTTGGCTTTATCAGTGGGATGAGCTTTCTCATGGCGAAAGAAAAAGAGTACAACTTGGAGTTGCATTGTTTGAAGAGGCTGATGTTTTACTTGTAGATGAGCCTACAAACCATTTAGATATGAAAAGTAAAAATATTGTACTCAATGCGCTTAAAAGTTTTAAAGGCATCGGCATATTGGTAAGTCATGACAGAGGGTTGTTGGATAATCTGACAAAATCTACAGTGATACTAAAAAATGCAAAGACAATCAGCTTGAAAACTTCATATACAAATGCTATGAATGAATATAATAAAGAGTTAGAGTTTTTAGAAAAAAACCAAGTCAAACAAAATTCAGAATTAAAGAAACTCAAAAAAGCACTACACTCACAACAAGAAAAAGTCGATCAATCTAAAAAAAGATTTTCAAAAAAAGGCTTAGATAAAAATGATAGTGATGGTAAAAGTAAAATCAATTTAGCCAGATTGACAGGCAAAGATAAGAATGATGGTCAAGTGATTACAAAACTACAATCAAAACAAAAACAGATACTCTCAAATACCATAAAAACTGATAAGACTTATGCCCTCGGCATCGAATTTAAGGCAGACAGATCGAAAAGAATTTTTCCTATTGTTATTGCTAAGGATGTATTACAGTTATCAGAAACTAAAAAATTATCATATCAAACACTAAATATTAATGAATATGACAAAATCGGCATTATTGGTGAAAATGGTTCTGGAAAAAGTAGTTTTATAGATCATATATTAGCTACGAGTGATCTAAAAGATGATTATTTGTACATTCCCCAAGAGCTTACGCAAGAGCAAAGTAAAGAACTCTTTGATGAGATAAACGATTTGCCAAATGACATAAAGGGTGAGATATATACCATAATTAGAAAACTCTCATCAGACCCCATAAAACTACAAGATAGTTTCATCCCAAGTCCCGGAGAGACAAGAAAATTAATGATAGCAAAGGGGCTTTTACAAAATCCATCACTGATTATTCTTGACGAACCAACAAATCACATGGATTTAGATTCTATCATTTCACTTGAATCGGCTTTAAAAGAATACAATGGAACAATCCTTATCATCAGCCATGACGAAGCTTTTTTAGCTGCGGTAGTAAATGATGTTTGGGAGTTTAAAAAGATGAGTGAAGAGTTATATATCATTAATTCTTAAAAAAAAGTAGAAATTAGATATAAATAGACGAATATTTTGTTCTAGAAAATTATCTTTTGAAATACATAAAAAATAATATTATTCAGAGGTGGATATTTTGCCATACAACTTTATTATTGAACAGGTCAATTCTCTTCCTCCTCTTCCGGAGTCTGTTTTGAAAATTGAAGATCTTTTTGCACAAGGTGATCCAAACATTGATGATCTTATTGCTATTATTGAAAAAGATCCATCTCTCACGGCAGGGATTCTCTCAAAAGTAAATGCTCCGATATATGGATTTAGCAAAAGCATCGTCTCGATTTTACAAGCAGTCACTTTATTTGGACATACTCAAATTCGTTCCATTGTTCTTGGTCTATGTATGCAAAGAGGGTTTGATATAAATTTATCTCCATACGGTATCACAACTTCGGAGTTCTCAAAAATATCGATCATGCAAAGTGAATTTATCTTTCAATGGTATATGGCAGTCAATATAAATATAGCGAGAATCGTCACACCTATCGCTTTTTTGATGGAAACTGGAAAGATTTTAATTGCAAAAGATGTTTTACAAGATCAAAAAGATCAAAATTTTTACAATGATTTATTGGAATATAAAGATATATCTTCTGTGGAAAACAACTATGTTGCCATGACTACGGCACAGGTGAATGCTCTTATTTTTGAGCATATGAATCTACATGAGAGTTTCTCTGAGTCTATGAAATATTTGGATAGCAAGTATGAAGAGATACCAGATGAAATGAAAGATATCGTTTTCCCGCTCCAAATAGTTCGTACAGCCATTAATGCTCAAGAGCAATTGACTGAAAACTCAATCAATAAAGCCCTTGAAATAGTTCAAAAACATTCTTATAATGAAGAAGCGTTTAAAAGAGTAGCAAAGCGAATACGAATTAAATATATGGAATAGCTTTTAAATACTTTCCCAACACAGTACAGGAGTTTGGTGTAAAAGAAAAAAATAAACACATTTTGCTATAATGCCCGTAATGATTTATGAAGATAGGAAAGCTAGTGATTACATTAAAAGAAGCGTTAAAATTCAGTAAAGATGAACTGAAAAAATTTAAAGATGAACTCAAAGCGAAGATAGAAGCTGATCCTGAGTTAAATGCATACATAGATGTAAACAATGTAGGTGAGGGCGTGCCTATCGCGGTAAAAGACAATATCCAAGTCAAAGATTGGTCTGTGACTTCAGGCTCGAATATCCTTCAAGGCTACATTTCCCCATATAACGCAACAGTCATCGAGAAGATGCTTTCAGCGGGGCTTAGCCCGTTTGGTCGTACAAATATGGATGAGTTCGCTATGGGTTCTACGACTGAGAGCAGTTTTTATGGCAAGACTTTAAATCCTAAAAACCGTGACTGTGTTCCAGGTGGAAGTTCAGGCGGAAGTGCGGCGGCTGTGGCGGCAGGACTTGCAATTGCAGCTCTTGGAAGCGACACGGGCGGATCTATCCGTCAGCCTGCAGCATTTTGTGGGATAGTCGGGATGAAGCCGACTTACGGACGTGTGAGCCGTTATGGTTTAGGTGCATATGCTTCAAGTTTGGATCAGATCGGACCGATGACACAAAACGTCGAAGATGCGGCGATTTTGTATGACATCATCTGTGGACATGATGAAAAAGACTCTACGAGCGCGGACATCGTATATGACAAAGTAAGTAACAAGTTAAACCCTGAGAGAAAATTACGTATCGCTGTACTTCCTGAGTATGTCAAAGATGCAAGTGAAGATATACAAAAGGCCTATGCCGATACGATAGAAGTGCTAAAAAATGCGGGACATACTATCGTAGAAAAAGAGATGATAAACCCGAAATATGACATTTCTGCTTACTATATCACCGCAACTGCAGAAGCGACTACAAACTTGGCAAGATATGACGGTATCCGTTATGGAAACCGTAAAGTCGGTAAAAATCTAGAAGAGACTTTTATCAAAACAAGAAGTGAAGGTTTTGGCGATGAAGTCAAACGCCGTATCATGCTTGGAAACTTCGTTTTATCTTCGGGATATTATGATGCTTACTATGTAAAAGCGCAAAAAGTACGTCATCTTATCAAAGACAACTACGCGAAGATATTTGAAGATGTCGATCTTATCTTATCTCCTGTTGCTCCGACAGTTGCGAATAAATTTGGTGAACTTTCAAGCCCGATAGAGATGTATTTGAGTGATATCTATACGATTTCAGTAAATCTCGCAGGTCTTCCAGCTATCTCTGTGCCTGTTGCAAAGACACAAAGCGGTATGCCAATAGGTTTACAGCTAATAGCAAAAGCATACGATGAACAAACACTTTTTGATGGCGCACTCAGCCTAGAAAAACAAGTAAACTACAACTCTTAATCTCTCTCATTACATAGTCCCAAACTTTATTTTGGGGCTAAACTTACTTATCAAAAATATTAATTTTTAATGATCTATCAAGAAATAATTTTATAGCAACAATTAAATAATAAAATATTTTACGAGATAAGTTTTATCTAAAGGCAGGTAGATATGAATATTGATTCTTATTCAAGATTTTTTGGTTAGAATAACTGCTGATACAATAGATTTGGCGGTATTAGATGTTAGATATACAAACATGCGAAAAAGTTGAACGTGCTCATCAAGAGTGGTTGGTTGCGCTTGATTCGTTTAAAGATGCGATTTTTATGCACGATAGTGAGTTTCGAATTTTACGCTGCAACAAAGCCTACCAGCAATATGCAGGTCTTTCGTTTGATGAAATCATCGGTCATAAATATTATGAAATCTTTCCAAAAACTGATGCTCCATCTTGCGGTTGCCGAGAAGTGATTAAAAACTCTGGTAGTAAAGGGCATGAAGAGGAGTTATATGTAGGTGATACTATCTTTCGGTCATTAGCTTATTCTATAATCGATAATGAGGGAAAATACCTTTACTCTATGCACACACTTGAAAACATTACAACATATAAGAGTTTGGAAAAAGAGCTGCGAGAAAGCGAGGAAAAATTTCGTAGTATCACGACTTCCGCACAAGATGCCATTTTAATGATAGATGACAAAGGCAATATATCTTATTGGAATAGGGCAGCTGAAAAAATATTCGGTTATTCCGCGGAAGAGGTGATAGGTCATAATTTACATGATCTAATCACACCAAAGCGTTTTATGGAAGCTCATAAAATCGGTTTTAAACATTTTATAGAGAGTGGTGAAGGTGCTGCTATTGGTAAAACTGTTGAATTGGCTGCTTTAAAAAAAGATGGGACTGAGTTTCCCGTTGAGCTCTCATTATCTGCAGTCAAGAGAAATGGTGTATGGAATGCAATAGGTATTTTACGAGATATCAGTGAGCGTATGCAGGCTGAAAAAAAGATGCACGATGAGCAGATATTTTCAGAAACTTTGATTCAAAGTGTACCAGGTATCTTTTTTCTTTTAGACCAAAATGCTGGGATATTACAATGGAATAAAAAACTTGAAGTATTATTGGGAATATCGCCAAAAGATATGCCTGGAACAAATGCTCTTCTATTTATTCATGAGGATGATAGAGAATATTCGACGGAAAATCTTCAAAAAGCATTTGAAACAGGTTCAGCATCTGTAGAGGTTCGTTTAATTTTGACAAACGGTGTCCGCAACTATATTTTAACCGGTAATAGAGTCCAGACAAAGTTTGGTGTCAATGTTCTTGGTATAGGTGTGGATATTACACAACGTAAAGAGGCTGAAATTTTACTGCAGCAAGAGCGTGATTTTTCCAACCATTTGGTTGATACAGCTCCTGTAATTGTACTTATTTTAGATACTGAGGGAAAAATTATCCATATTAACCATTATATGGAAAATCTAACAGGATATTCTCTTGAGGAAGTCGTAGGAAAAGATTGGTTTGATACATTTTTATTAGAGCATGATAGAGAAAATTTAAGAGCTCTTTTTCGCGGAGCGATTACCGATATACAAACGCAGGGCAATATCAATCCGATTTTAATAAAGAGTGGGGAAGAACGTCTCGTAGAATGGTATGACAAAACCCTGCTTGATTCAGATGGAAATATGACGGGTCTTCTTAGTGTTGGATTGGATGTTACTACACGTAAGCAAGCAGAAAATTTACTAAATCGTGCAAATCGTGCGCTAAAAACATTATCGGCTGGAAACGTGGCACTTGTAAAAGCTACCAATGAAGATGAGTTACTTCACACTATTACAAAGGTGATAGTGCAAAAAGGGGGTTATGCTTTGGCAACAGTTGTCTATGCTGATGATAATATAGAAAAAAGTATGACTTTAAAGGCGTGGTCAAGTGAAGATAAAGATTATTTTTATGACGGGAATCTGAGTTGGGATACCAAAGAAGAGGGAAAATTACCCTCAATCATAGCTATACAAAAAACTGAAACAGTAATCTGTAAAGATATTGAAAATGGGACAAGATATAGTCCATGGAAAGATGCCTGTAAGCTTCATGGTTTTGCTTCAAATATAGCTCTTCCTCTTATAGATAAAGACAAAGTTTTTGGTGCTTTGAGTATCTATGCTTATCAAAAAGATTCATTTGATACAGCTGAAGTTCAGCTTCTTGAAGAGTTGGCAAATGATCTGGCATATGGTATTATCAATCTTCGCACATCTGTTGAACATGAACGTCATTCTCTATTATTACAGCAAAGTTTAGAACAGTCTATTCAAGCTATCGCAGCTACACTCGAGTCTCGTGATCCATACACAGCAGGGCATCAACGACGTGTGGCAGAACTTGCAACGGCAATTGCTAAGAGGATGAATCTGCCTGATAATCAGGTTCAGGGTATTAGTTTTGCTTCTATCATTCATGACTTGGGAAAAATTCATGTCCCCTCCGAGATACTTTCAAAGCCAGGAAAACTCAATGAACTCGAATACAAACTTATCCAGATGCATCCACAAACCGGTTATGACATACTCAAAGATATCAAATTTCCATGGCCGATTGCTACGATAATCTTACAACATCATGAAAAAATTGACGGAAGTGGATATCCACAAGGGCTAAAAGGTAATGAGATTTTACTAGAATCCAAGATTGTCGCTTTGGCGGACGTTGTAGAAGCGATGTCGTCACACCGTCCATATCGTCCCTCTGTTGGGATCGATGCGGCCTTGGATGAGATCAGACGCGGACGTGGAAGTAGCTATGACCCCTCGGTCGTAGATGCATGTCTTGAGTTGTTTGAGAAAGAAAAATTTATCTTTAGCAGTACGTTTTAAACATACTGCTTTATTCTCTTTACTTTTTTTTAACAACTAAAAAGCTATAATCGCACAATTACTATAACAACAACTTTTACTCTACATAAGGATAGCCGTATGAAAATTCGTAAACGCGCCCTCACGTTTGAAGATGTACTTCTTGTACCACAATACTCAGAAGTTTTACCAAAAGAGGTAAACTTAGAAACGAAACTTACAAAAAATATTACGCTTAATATCCCTATGGTTTCTGCGGCGATGGATACTGTGACTGAATATCGCGCAGCTATTGCTATGGCTAGACTTGGCGGAATCGGGATTATTCATAAAAATATGGATATTGAAACACAATGCAAACAGGTTAAAAAAGTAAAAAAATCTGAGAGTGGAATCATTATAGACCCGATTGTTGTACATCCGGATGCTACATTAGGTGATGCAGATGCGCTTATGAAAGAGTATAAAATTTCGGGTGTTCCAGTTGTTGATGGCCACAATAAACTTCTTGGAATATTGACAAATCGTGATATGCGTTTTGAAAAAGATATGCGTAAAACTGCAGAAGAAACTATGACAAGAATGCCTTTGATCACTGCAAAAAAAGGGATATCTTTGGATGAGGCTGCAGATATTATGCATAAAAACAAGATTGAAAAATTGCCTATTATCGATGAAGATGGATTTTTAAAAGGTCTCGTAACGATCAAAGATATCAGAAAACGTATCGAATATCCAAATGCAAACAAAGATGATTTTGGAAGACTTCGTGTTGGTGCTGCTATCGGTGTTGGTCAGTATGATCGCGCAAAAGCTCTTGTTGATGCCGGTTGTGATGTTTTAGTCCTTGACTCTGCACACGGACATTCTAAGGGAATTCTTGACACGGTTAAAAAAATCAAAGAGACGTTGGTTGTAGATATTATCGCTGGAAATATTGCAACAGCTGAAGCGGCAGAAGCACTTATATTAGCTGGTGCTGATGGTGTAAAAGTAGGTATAGGACCAGGTTCTATCTGTACTACACGTATTGTTGCGGGTGTTGGTGTTCCACAAATATCTGCAATCGATGAGTGTGCAGAGATGGCAAGAAAATATGGAGTACCTGTTATTGCTGATGGCGGTATCAAATACTCTGGAGATATTGCAAAAGCTTTGGCTGTGGGTGCGAGCTGTATTATGGCTGGTTCACTTCTTGCGGGAACTGAAGAGTCTCCTGGTGAGACTATTATGTTTCAAGGACGTCAATACAAATCATACCGCGGTATGGGAAGTATAGGCGCTATGCAAAAAGGCTCGACCGACAGATATTTTCAAGAAGGAACAGCGGCTGATAAACTTGTACCTGAGGGAATCGAAGGACGTGTACCATTTCGTGGAAGTATTGCTGGTATCGTTCATCAAATGATGGGTGGACTTCGCTCATCAATGGGATACTGTGGAAGTAGCAGTATAGAAGATTTTTGGGAAAAAGCTGAGTTTGTGGAGATCACAGCAGCAGGACTCAAAGAGAGCCACGTTCACGATGTTATCATAACTCAAGAAGCTCCAAACTACCATATCTAATGGTTAAGAATCTCTTACATGTAAGGCGCGCCGGATTTGGCGTGCGTCTTACAGCCTCATTTCTTGATACTCTTTTTTTAGCCTTTCCAGTCGCGGTGATTATCTATTTTGTAAGTGATGGCGCTTGGTAAATCGTTTTTGAAATATCTGTTTTAGTTGTGACTATTTTATTTTGGGGAAAATGGCGTGGAGCCACTCCTGGTAAAAAAATAGTTAAAATTAAGATTGTAGATGCAAAAACATTTGATGATATAACAAATAAGCAGGCCATAACAAGATCACTTGGTTATATCATCTCAACAATTCCATTTTTACTTGGATTTTTTATTATTGCATTTAGAAAAGATAAAAGAGCATTTCACGATTTATTGACTGAAACAGCTGTTATATATGACGAAGATGAAGGAAAAATATGAAAAGAATAGTTATAAAAGTAGGAAGCGGTGTACTGACCGAGTCAAATAATATTGCTAAAGAAAGAATGCTTAAGTTGGTTGAGTTTATCTCGGATGTTAAAAAAATATATGATGTTATTTTAGTTACATCAGGTGCAGTTGCTGCGGGATATACTGCTCTTAAACTAGATAGAAAAAAACAGATCAGTAAAAAAGTATTGGCAGCTGTTGGACAGCCTTTACTTATGAGCAGTTATAAAAATAAATTTGATATCTTTGAAATCGAGATATCTCAAATTCTTTTAACAGAAGATGATTTTGACTCAAGAAAACGAACAGAGATTTTCAGGCAAATCATTGACACAACACTAGATAACCATATTTTGCCTATTATAAATGAAAATGATATATCAACAACTCCAGATCAGGTTTTTGGGGATAATGACCAACTTTCAGCGCATGTAGCACACTATACTAATGCTGATATGCTTGTCATATTAAGTGATATTGATGGTTACTATGATTGTGATCCTCATGGAAATAGTGAAGCAAAGGTTTTAAAAGTGGTGAGTAGTATTGAACAAAGCGCTCTAGAAGCAAGTCATACTCCAAATAATGAATTTGCAACAGGTGGAATTGTGACAAAACTCAAAGCGGCAAAATATCTTTTAGATCATAATGAAGAGATGTTTTTATGTAGTGGATATAATCTTTCTGCTGCAAAAGATTTTTTAATTGAAGGTGTTCATAATCACGGAACATTATTTACCAAGAAAATGAAATAATAAAGAGATTTTGAAAAGAGATGTATAGTTTTTATATATTTTTTCTATTTTGTAAAGAACTTTTGTGTATTATATAGAAATTCATTTTTTGTAAGGCATGTGTATGAACAATAAAATAAAAAAAGTACTTATAGCAAATAGAGGCGAGATTGCATTAAGGATTATCAGAGCTTGTAAAGAGTTGGATATTACTAGTGTTGCAATATTTTCAGAAGTAGATGTTGATGGTATTTGGGTTAGAAAAGCGGATGAATGTTATCCAATTATGGGCGATCCTATTCGTGCTTATTTAGATTATGATAAGATCATCTCTTTAGCAAAAAAAGCGGGTGCAGATGCGATCCACCCTGGGTATGGATTTTTATCTGAAAGTGCTGAGTTTGCACAAGCTTGTGTGGACAACGGTATTATTTTCATTGGACCAAAACCTGAACATATTGCACTTTTTGGTGATAAAATGGCTTCAAAAGTAGCTATGAAAGCTGTTGGTGTTCCTGTACTTGAAGGCACTGATGAACCAGTGGCAGACATTCAAGAGGGAGAGAAAATCTCAAAAGAGATTGGTTTTCCTGTTATCATCAAAGCGGCATTTGGCGGCGGCGGAAGAGGGATGAGAATCGTTCGTGAAGAGAAAGATTTTAAAGAACTTTATGAATCAGCAGCAAATGAATCAAAAAAATATTTCGGTAGAGATGAGATGTTTATCGAAAAATATGTTGAAAATCCAAGACATATCGAAGTTCAGATTATTGCTGACAAATACGGTAATGTTCTTCACTTAGGCGAAAGAGATTGTTCTATTCAAAGACGTCACCAAAAAGTGATCGAAATCGCACCATCTCCGCTTCTTAATCAAGAGACAAGAAAAGAGATCTATAGAATAGCAACAAAAGCGATGTTCAAACTTGGATATGAAAGTGTTGGAACGATCGAATTTTTAGTTGATGCAGAAGATAATATCTATTTTATTGAAATGAATACAAGAGTTCAAGTTGAGCATCCTGTAACTGAAGTCATTACTGGTGTAGATATCATCCAAAGAATGATCGAGATTGCTGAGGGTGATAAAATGATCTTCTTGCAAGAAGAGATCAATTTTAGAGGGTATGCGATCGAGTTTAGAATCAATGCAGAAAATCCAAAACTCAAATTTATGCCATCATCTGGAACGATCACAAACTATATGACTCCAGGTGGTCCAGGTGTCAGACTTGATACAAGTATGTATGCAGGATATAAAATACCGGCGAACTATGACTCTATGATTGGTAAGCTTATCGTTTGGGCACTTGACTGGGAAGGTGCTGTTAAAAAAGCGAGACGTGCACTTGATGAGTTTTATGTTGATGGTGTACCGACAAATATTCCTCTTCACAGACAAATCGTAAGAGATTTAGATTTCATCGCAGGAAGATTTAATACAAGCTATTTGGATCATAAACTTGAACAATTTAATCTTGATGCTATTAATAATATGGAACAAGAACAACAAAAGATGGATAACATCACTAAACTTGTTGAAACGATTAAAGCAAATAATATCAGCGTCAGACATTAAAACTATCCCTTTTTGGGATAGCTATTTTTTTTTAAAAGTCAAAATACTAAAAACTCCTTTTTTAAATTTCCTTTCATCTTTAGATTTCTCCTTAAGCGATTTTAGATAAAATAATAAAAAATTATAAATTAAAAGGCATTTTTTATGAAACAACAAACACAAGCCTTACATGTAGGCTATGATAAAGACTCCGAGCGCACAATGGCGGTGCCAATTTATCAAACTACCGCATACGAATTTCGTGATTGCGAGCATGCGGCAAATCTTTTTGCGCTCAAAGAACTTGGCAATATTTATACACGTTTGAATAATCCTACAACTGATGTTTTTGAAAAACGTTTTGCGGCACTTGAAGGCGGTGAAGCGGCTCTTGCGACGTCAAGTGGAATGAGTGCCATTTTTTATGCCATCGCAAACTGTGCTGAGGCTGGAGATAATATCGTTTGTGCAGCTCAACTTTATGGTGGAACATTGACGCAAACTGCTTATACATTGAAACGTTTTGGTATTGAAGCGAGATTTTTTAATGTTCACAATCCAGATGAGATTCATAAACTTGTAGACGAAAAAACAAAAGTAATTTTCTTTGAAACATTGACAAATCCAAGTATAGATGTGGCAGATATCTCAGCTATTACGAAGATAGCAGAGCAGTACAATATTATAAGTGTCGCTGATAATACTGTTGCAACACCGATAATATGTCGTCCGTTCGAGTACGGTGTTGATGTCGTCGTTCATAGTGCGAGTAAATACACAACTGGTCAAGGTCTTGCAATAGGTGGAATTTTAGTAGAGAGAAAAGGGCTTTTAGAGAAGATAAAAGCAAATCCACGATATGCTCACTTTAATGAGCCTGACCACTCTTACCATGGTCTTGTGTATGTTGATGTTCCTCTCCCTATCTTTACACTTCGCGCACGTTTGAGTTTGCTTCGTGATCTTGGTGCAGTTGTTTCTCCATTTAACTCTTGGCTCTTCATCCAAGGAATTGAACACCTTTCACTTCGCATGAGAGAACACTCAAAAAATGCTCTTGCTCTTGCTGAGTATTTAGAGTCTCATCCAAAAGTGAAAAAAGTAAACTATCCGGGATTAAAAAGCAACTCAAACTATGTAAATGCGATGAAGTACTTTAAAAATGGTGAATGTAGCGGACTTTTAAGTTTTGAACTAGAGAATTTTGATGTTGCTATTAAAGTAGTAGATGCTACAAAACTTTATTCTTTAGTTGTCAACATCGGTGACTCAAAATCTATCATTACACATCCAGCTTCTACGACGCATCAACAACTGAGCCCTACAGAGCTCGATGCTTGTGGCGTTCCTGCTGGACTTGTCCGTATTAGCTGTGGACTTGAAGATATAAGTGATTTGATTGAAGATATAAAACAAGCGTTAGACGCATAAAAAATTCTATCAAGAAGGGTTTGTAAACATTAAAATCAGTATAGATTATAATGTATTACATTCTCAGCTTTTCCAAAGTGATATCCTTGTAAAAGATCTACTCCCGCCTGGGTGACAATATCTGCAATTTCTTTTGAACTTACATACTCAGCGACTGTCTTAATATTTGCCATTTTTGCATAAGCTACAATGAGAGATAAAATCATCTTTGCATTATCATCTGTTTCTACATTATTTATTATGGAACCGTCTATTTTGATAAAATCTGCATCGAATTTTAAAAGATGAGAAAAATTCGAATATCCTGATCCAAAATCATCTATAGCTATCAGTGCGCCATATCCTTTAGCCATTTTGATAAAGTTATTTAATACTACATAATCTTCTATCTCTTCTGATTCTAGTATTTCAAAGGTAATTTTTGGTCCAGTATGCATTTTCAATCTCGTCTCTATATAGTTCAAAAGTTCAGTAGAATGAATGTTTTCGTATGTAAGATTGATAGAAACTTCTACATCTGCTTGCGTGGAAATAGCAAAAGATTTTTGAAGAATTTGTTTGGTAAAACTGTTAAAGAAACTACTCTTTCTGGCAATATCTAAAAAATCTTTTGTTTCAAGAATATTTCCTGTATTGTCAATCACTCTGGCTAATGCTTCATATTTCATAGTTATATGTGAATGTGCATCTACGATGGGTTGAAGAAATGGTTCAATACGTCCATCCTCAAGAGCTTCTTTAAAAGTGGTAAGTTGTTTTATATTTTTAATGTGTAGCTCTTTAGCATCGATGATCTTATCATAGACATAAAAGCCTTTATGTCTCTTTTTGGCCTCTTTAAGCGCTAAAGAAGTCTGGCTTAATAATTCTTCTGCGCCATATGCTACACCAATAGTAAAGTTTATAACTATATCATTTACAATGAAATTATCTTCTGAAAGGAAAGTGAATTCAATTAATGATTTGTACTTATCAAAAAGATTTTTGTCTTCGACTAAAATGAGATACTGATCCACGGGCAATTTATATAAAGTCACATTATCGTTTGCAATATACTCTTTAAGCAGTAAAGATATTTTATACAATATCTCATCACCGGTCTCTTCACCATAAAGTTCGTTGAGAAGAGACATATCTTTTATATCAAGGATGATGGACATTAATTCAGTGTGGTTATTATTTAATTTTTCAAGGAGTTTTTGTCTGTTTGGAAGCTGAGTTACTTGATCTGTTGAGTAAAATGCTAAAAGTTTTTTATTTTTAATCACTTCTGTAATATCTTGTCGAATGGAGATATATTCTAAAATCTTTCCATCTTCGTCTTTGATTGGATATATTGTAGAATTGACATAGTAGCTAGTTCCATCTTTTTTTTTATTTTTGACAACACCTTGCCAAATATTGCCACTTGATATAGTTTTCCACATCGATTCAAAAACTTTTGCAGGCATATCAGGATGTCGTAGGATTGAATGATTCTTGCCTAACAACTCACTTTCATCATAACCTGTAATATCGCAAAAACGCTCATTTACATAAGTTATAAGACCATCGACACTCGCTTTAGAAAATATACTGCTGGTATCTACCGCATTTTTATACTGATGAAGTAGCGAATCGTTGTCCATTTTGCTATCCTGCTAGATATGAATTATTCTGATTATATCATAAGTTCATTTTCCTTATGAGTAATGTGTAAAGTTTATAAAATTGAATTAGTATTAAGCCGTTTTCGCTAAAATAACATAATTATTTATTTGGAGAAGAGTAGCGTTGTCATTGAATTTACAAACACATACAGAACATTTTACCAATCCTCTTTACCTAGAAAGCGGACGTATTTTAGAGCCTTATGACATTACTTATGAAACATATGGAACTCTAAACGAGGATAAAAGTAATGTGATTGTAGTCTGTCATGCGCTTACCGGCTCTCATCATGCTGCTGGACTTTATGAAGGTGAAAACAAAGCTGGCTGGTGGGATGGGCTTATCGGTCCAAATAAAGCTGTTGATACGAATAAATATTTTGTTATCTGCACAAATGTTATCGGCAGTTGTTTTGGTTCTACTGGTCCGATGTCACTAATGTATCCTCACCATGAACCTTATCGTTATAAATTTCCAGTTGTTTCTATCAAAGATATGGTAAAAGCACAGCGCATTCTTTTTGACAGACTTGGCATTCATGAAGTTGAAGCGATCATTGGTGGTTCTATGGGCGGTATGCAAGCATTGCAGTTTGCCATCAACTATCCGAATTTTGCAAAAAAAGTTATCTCCATGGCGGCAACTTACGCAACGCAAGCTTGGGCGATAGCTTTTAATAAGGTGGCAAGTGAAGCGATTTTAAAAGATCCTGATTTTAAAGATGGAAACTATAATCCAAAAGATATCCAAGAAAATGGTCTCAGTGGAATGGCGATAGGGCGTATGGCAGGGCACATCAGCTTTTTATCTCATCACTCGATGGCTGAGAAGTTTGGGCGTGAATACAAAAGAAATGATGGACTTTTTGAGCTTTTTGGAAAGTTTCAAGTTGAGTCGTATTTAGAATATAATGGTCAAAATTTTACAAAATGGTTTGATCCGCTGACTTATCTTTACATCACAAAAGCGATCAATATTTTTGATCTTGCTCGTGGATACGATTCTCTTGATGAAGCTTTAAAAAATGTTACATGTAAGCTTCATCTTATCGGCTTTAAAAGTGATATGTTATTTCAAAGTGAAGAGATGAAAGTGATAGGCGATACCTTAAAAAATATCGGCAATACAAATCACAACTACTTGGAAGTGGATAGTGATTATGGGCATGATGCCTTTTTGGTGGAACTAGACAAATTTGATACTTACGTAAAAGAGGTGCTCGATGGCAAAGAATGATTTTGAAACGAAACTTGATAACTCTAAAAAGATTTTAGAGACTTTAATGAATCCTGAGATTACACTTGAAGAGAGTGTTAAAGCGTATGAGAGCGGAATGAAAGAGCTTCAAGATGCACAAAAACTCCTTGAAACTGCGCAGATAAAAATCCAAGAGATAAAAGTAGCGCAATGATTGCCGCAGTCCTTCAGCTTCCTTCCATTGGAATGAGTTCGACAAAGCTTTATCATTATGTTCGCATTGCACATAAAAAAAATGTGAAAGTTTTGGTCTTGGGCGAGTATCTTTTAAACTCTTTTTTTAAAGAGCTTGAAACGATGTCGGTTGCTATGATCAAAGAGCAGTCAGAACATCAGACGAAAATCTTAAAAGAGCTTTCTTTGACATATTCTATGACAATCATCGCTCCACTTATCATCGTGAAGAAAAAACAGCTTTACAAATCTATAGTCAAATTTTCTCCAACTTCTACCTCTTATTATTATCAACAAATTCTTATCAACTATCCACATTGGAATGAAGCAAAGTTTTTTGCTAATGAGACGACCTTTTTAAAAGCACCGATGGTTTTTAGTGTTGAAGGTTTTAAGTTTGCCGTGATGAGTGGATTTGAGATGCATGTGGATAAACTCTGGGCAATGGCTTCACACAAAAATGTAGATGCAGTTATCGTACCGAGTGTTTCGACCTTTGAATCTGCATCAAGATGGAAAAATCTTGCTCAGATGAGAGCTTTTACTCATAACTGCTACGTGCTTCGAGCCAACAGAATCGGGGAGTATAAAGAAAACGAGTACACTTGGCAGTTTTATGGGGATTCATTTTTGATCGATCCTTCTGGTGACGTGATCAATGAACTTGGAAACAAAGAAGAGTTGATGATAGTTGAAATGTTACACTCAGAGGCAAGAGAAGCAAAGAAAAATTGGGGTTTTAGAGAACTTAATACAAAATACTAGATTAGCATGTAAGGATTCAAAATGATGCAATTTTTTCATCGTCAAATTCAGCTTTGGGGCGAGGATACACAACGCTCTTTACAAGAAAAAAAGATCGTTATTATCGGATGTGGCGGACTTGGCTCCTCTTTGGCTTTTGCCTTGGGTGCAAGTGGAATAGGTGAAATTCACCTTGTTGATTTTGATGAAGTAAGTGTTCATAATATCCATCGTCAGATCGCTTTTAAAATGGGTGACGAAGGTAAAAATAAAGCCTCAGTAAATGCACAAATCATGAGAGAGCGATCTCCATTTGTGAAAGTTGTAGAGCACGAATGTACCTTCAATGACTTCAAAAAGAAAAATATAGCAGTCGATCTTATTATAGATGGAACAGATAATCTTCCAACACGCGGTGAGATAAACATCTATGCAAAAAGCGTAAAAACTCCATGGATTTATGGAAGCGTCGAGGCTTTTAACGGCCAAGTCTGTTTCTTTGAAGAAGCCTCATTCAATGATGTTTTTAAGATCACGCAAAAAACTCCAGCGGGAATTGCCGCCCCAATTGTGATGCATATAGCTTCACTTCAGGCAAATCTGGCTTTGCGATATTTGGCTGGGCTTAGTGTCAAAAAAGACTTTTTATACTATCTCTTTTTTAACGAAGATGGCGAGTTAGTCACACAGAAGTTCTCACTTCCAAAGGGATGAAAATACTCATAGTAGAGGATGATGCAAACATTCTCTCTTTTTTAAGCAGAGGTCTTGTCGAATCCAATCACACAGTGACAACTGCCATGGATGGCGAAGAGGGTGAATACCTCGCTCTTACAAACAGTTATGATGTTGTCATTCTAGACTGGATGCTTCCTCACAAAAATGGCATTGATCTTCTTCAATCAATCAGAGAAAAAAACATCATAACTCCTGTACTTATGCTCAGTGCCAAAGGAGAAATCAAAGATAAGATCTTTGGTTTAAAACATGGTGCTGATGATTACCTTAGTAAACCTTTTTCATTTGAAGAGCTTGAAGCAAGGCTTGAATCGTTATACAGAAGAGGTTTGACACAAGGAAATAATAGTTTTACCTTTGGAGATTTAATCATAGACATAGATAAAAAAAGTGTCATCAAAGATGCGCAGACAGTGACTTTGAGTCTCAAAGAGTATGAACTTTTGCTCTTTCTTATAAAAAATAAAAACGCCATTGTCTCCAATACTATGATAGAAGAACAGCTTTGGGGAGATGAAGAATACAATAATAGCAATGTCATTCAAGTTACTATCTATAATCTTAAAAAGAAGATAGGCAAAGAGTTGATAAAAAATCAGCGAGGTTTAGGGTATATGCTTGAAATCAAATAGTCTAAAACGAAAGCTACTTTTTTGGTTTGGTGGAGTCACAGCTTTTATACTTTTACTTTTTAGCCTCTCTTTTTATTACTTTCTCAGTAACAGTATCAACGACAATATCAAAATACAACTCCAACATCAAGCCATAGATATAGAAAACAGCTTGGAAGCTCAAAAAAATATAATGGCAACTTTTGCTCTGATAGAGAACAATAGAGTTCAATATAAAACTGCGGATTTTGATCTTCAGAATTTAGATTTTTATCTAAAAAGTAGCCACTCTTTTTTTATCTTAAATAATGAAGAGAGTTCTGAAGATATTAATGCTCTTTATATCTATAAAGGTAAAAAATACTCTATTGCCATATATAAAAAAAATATCGATAACAAAATAGAAGACCTTGTCACTACACTGCTTATTTTAAACCCTATATTGCTTTTGGTACTCATATTTATGGCTTCCAAGATGATAGATAAGATTTTAGATCCTATTCATAACGTTATAAAAACAGCAAAAGAGATCTCTGTCAATAATTTTTCAACCACGATTCCTCGCCCAAAAGACTCTGATGAGATAAGAGAACTTATCGACTCTTTTAATGCGATGATAGAGCGTCTTAGAGCAGGAGTAGAATCTTTGGATAGATTTAATTCCGATGTTTCTCACGAGCTCAAAACTCCTTTGACAGTCATTCTCGGCGAGATAGAAGTTACTCTGCGTAAACAAAGAGAGAGCCATGAATATGAAAAAAGTATGCGAACTATCCATCATGAGACTTCTCAGATACAAAAGATAGTCGAGAATCTGCTTCTTTTGACAAGATATACAAAAGAGAATATTGCAGACTCTTTTGAGCTTTGTTCCCTAGATGAAATACTCTTACATGTAAGGGAAAAATACTCCAAGAAATTAAGCGAAAAAAATATTGCTCTCATCATAGATAGAATTGAGAAAATCGATATGTTGGCCAACGCTTCATTGATAACTCTGATTTACTCAAATCTCCTCGATAATGCGATCAAGTACAGTGAAACAAATACAAAAATTCATCTCTCTCTTTATAAAAACGAAGCTATTCATTTTATCATCGAAGATGAAGGGATCGGAATCGCACAAGAGCAATTATCAAAAATTACCGAGAGATTTTATAGAGTTGATGAGTCTAGAAACAAAAAGATTGAGGGATTTGGTCTTGGGCTTTTTATCGTAAAGCAAAGCATAGAACTTCATAATGGGACAATGCATATCGATTCAACATTAGATAAAGGCACAAAGGTAGAGATACTTTTTTAACTCATTCATTTATTTTTCATTTTCATCTCTTACAATTAAACACTTAAAATTTTTGGAGATTGTTATGAAAAGAAAAAATAAATTGTTGGTGGTATCTGTCATGATATCTTTGTTCTCTACTTGTGCTTTAAATGCTGCTAGTGCGTCGTCTACTAATCATCGTTTAGATGGACTGAAAGCGCAAAAAGCAACTACTCTTGTTTACTTAGATAAAGTCCTTTCTCCCTTTGAAGATATCACTGAGTACTCCATCGATCATAATCAAAAAGGTTTATTGAATTCTGTCGAGAGAATAAAGAAACTACAAGCTGATAAGAGTTTTCAAAAGAATCTTGAACAAAAGAGTCTTAAGAAACTAGATCAAAAAATAGTTCTTTTAAACAAGTTTATCAGTGAAAAAAACTACGCCAAGAGTGCTTTGGTATCGACTGAGATTTTTAAATATAACATCGATCACTTTAAGTCCAAAGAGAGCGTAAAAGAACAAATAAATATAGAAAATTTAGACTATATGGGATTTGAAATAATCGCTCTTACAAATCAAAATGATATCGACTATGCGAAGATAAATCAGATTCTCTTGCAATCAAAAAAAAGTTGGAGAGTTTTTAGCACTCAAGTCAAAGATAAAAATATGGTTGATGCTTTTGCTTTGCTTTTTAGCGGACTCGATACAAGTATAAAACAAAAAAACAATCCAATAATAAAAACGTTTGCCAATCTAGATCTAGCGCTTGTAGATGTTCTAGAAAAGCAATTCCAGTAATGGAAGGAGAGTTTAAATGTTTAAAAAAATAGTCTTTTTAACCTTCCTTTGTATAACGCTAAACGCAGATGAAACTATTTTAAGTTTTTACAAATCTGCTCTGCAAAATCTGCAATATGACAAAAGTTACAATCTTTACAAAGAATCAAACTCTTTGCAAAAAAGTGCGGTGAGTAGAAATAGATTTGCAAGTTTTGCTTTGGATGCAGGTTATATCAGCACAAAAGCAGTCAGGCTTCCAAACAGCTTTACCACTACAAATGTCGCACTCAGCGACAGCATCGATATCTTTGGAAAAAGCAGTTATAAGATAGAGGAGCTTTCTTTACATCTTCAAGAGAATAAAACGCTTTTAAATATCCAAAAAGAAAAACTTTTCACCTCTTTAGTCACGATGATAAGCGCATATCGGGAGATACAAGAGAAACTTACTTTACATGTAAGCCTTTTGGATGAGCAACAAAAGATCTTCGATAGACTCAGTTTATTAAACAGATCTGGGACTGTTTCAGATATGGATCTTTTAAGATTTAAAAATACACTGACGCTCTTAAAGACACAAATACTAGATGAACAAAATAGCGTTCTAAAGATGAGACAACAGCTCCATAACTACGCTCAAAATCAGACTATTCCCTCACTTCATGATACGACGGTTGCATCCACAAAAGAGCAGTATCTTCACCAAGACCAAAATCTTAAACTGAGCGATATAGCAGCTTTGCGCTTGAGAAATCAGTCAGATTCGCTCTCTCACAGTTATCTGCCCGATCTTGTAGCCGCAACTGCGTACCAAAAGATAGATGATCCAACAGCAAATGGGGATAATTACTCCTTTGATTTGAGTCTACATATTCCACTTTCAAGTGGTGATTTTAAACAAAGTGAAGCGTTAAAAGCTGAGGCTCTTTCTGTAAAATCTAATGATGTAGAATATAAAATTCAAAGAGAAAATGAATACCTTGAGAGAATACAAACTATAGAAAGTACATCACAACAGTTGAAAATTCTTGAAGATAATCTCGGCGACTATCAGCACAGCGAAGATGTTATTAAAGTTGCTTATCTCAAAAAATATGTGGATTTTAACACCTACATGCAAGTCCTTACACAGACACTTAGTATAAAAGAGCAGATCATACAGATGAAATATCAAAAAAATAGAGAAACGATATTATTAAATACTATCGCATCAGGAGCAATTTATGAATAAAATATTTTTTTTAGCACTTAGTTTTGTAGCATCACTCTATGCTTCAATTCAAGAGAGTCATGTGCAAGTGAGCGTTGTTACACCAATGAATTCGGATATGAATATCCAAATAGATGTGCAGGCAATTAGCGAAGCTACAAGCTCTTATGTCGTGAATACTCCCTTTGATGGAGTCCTTCATACTCGTGTTTTAAATACGCAAAAAGTCAAAAAAGGTCAAGTGATAGCAACCATAGAAAACACACAGATGGGCAATAAAAAAGAAACTGCCAAATATAATCTTCTTGTGGGAAAAAAACAGCTTGAAGTTGAGGAAAAAAAACTGCAAGCCTCTCATGAGATGCTTAAACTCGGAGTTATAAGTAGCAATGACTATCTCACGCAAGAATCAATGCTCAATGAGAAAAAGATAGCTCTTTCAAATGCAAAAAGTGAATTTGTAAATGTAGACGGCTTAATGAAAAAAAGTGCTATAAAAGCGCCAGTCAGCGGATATATTTCACAGCTTCAAGCTGATGGTACTTATCTTACGTATGCAAGTCCGATTTGTAAAATTGAAAATGAAAACGTACATGTAAGACTTTTTGTACCACTTTACTATGTTAAAAATCTTAAAATCGGACAAAATGTTACCTTACATGTAAGCGGTAATATTATCCAAGCAAAGATATCACAAATCCTCTCTACTACGACAAATAATCTTGTGGATGTGATTGCTACGACTAAAGAGAGTATGCAAACAGGACTGAGCCTTGAAGCAAGCATTCAGATGCAGAATAAAAGCGGATGGATTATTCCAAAAGATTCTATCGTCCTTGTGCAAAATCGTCCGGCTATTTATATTATCCAAAATCATATTGCTCATCTTCATTTTGTGGATGTACAAAAAGATATGATCAATAAAGTTCTCATCGTCGATCACCTCAATAAAGATGACAAGATTGCTTTGGAAAACTCTTATATGCTTGAAGAAGGTACTATTGTCGAGGTCAAAAAATGAAAGGAAAAACCTTTTTTCTTTATATCTTAAAAAATAAGTTAGCTATCTTACTCGTTATTTTATTGCTTGCATTACTTGGCTATAAGCTCTCCTCATCGATTCCAAAAGGGGTCTTGCCAAATGTCTTTTTCCCTCGCATTGAAGTGGATATTGAAAATGGTTATTCACCGATACAGCAGATGCTTTTTTCCGTCACAAAACCCAGTGAAGAGGCTTTAAAGACTGTAACTGATGTCGAAAAGATTGTCTCAAGCACTTCTATAGGTTCGACGACTATCAGTTTGAATTTTAACTGGAATATCGATCCAAATCTTGCCTATCAGCTTGTTCAAGCACGTATCGCAGATATCAAAAACCGTATTCCATCCGATGCAGTGATTACTATCCGTCAATCTACACCAAGTATCTATCCTGTTGCTATCTATTCCATAGGCTCAAATACACTCTCTCGTGCAAAGCTGAGTGAGAAACTCTACTATGAACTCAAACCCGTTTTGCTTGGAGTAAAGGGAGTCTACGATATCGACATGAAAGCGCCGCAGTGGAGTGAGTATAAACTTCTTTTAGATGCCACCAAGATGCATAGTTACAATCTTAACGTTCAAGCTGTTATAGAGCAGTTAAAAGCACAAAATATGATAGAGTTTTTAGGTCTTATAGAAGATTATCATAGACAATATGTCCTCTCGCTCTATCAAAAAAGTGAAGACGCTTCTACACTTTTAAACCTCAATATTGCATTATCCAATGGTCAGTCCATCAAGATAAGTGATATTGCACTTCTCGTGGAAAAAGAAAATCCTACAAAAAATTTCAGTGCTTCTAAAGGGTTTAAAAATAGTGTCGTCTTTGATCTTTTACGCCAGCCAAATGCAAACTCTATTGATGTGGTAGATGGGTTTAATGCAAAGTTGGCAGAACTTGCTCCAAAACTTAAAAAAGAGGGAATCGAGATAAAAAGCTCTTACGATGATACAGAGTTTGTAAAAGAGGCGATCAAAAGCGTAGGGGAAGCTATTTTCTTGGGCGGTATTATCGCTGTTTTAATCATATTTTTCTTTTTACGTAAACTAAAACTCTCTCTTATTTCACTCTTGATTATCCCTATCACATTTTTAATTACCATCATAGGTATGAAATTTGCCAATATTGACATCAATATCTTTTCACTTGCTGGAATGGCCGCAGCACTTGGCGGACTTATCGACCAGATGATCATTGTTATAGAAAATATCGAACGCCACTTTAAAAAGGGATTATCAAAAAAAGATGCAGTTATAGAAGGTTCTATCGAAATACTCCCTATCATGGCGATTGCGACATTTTTAGCCATTCTTATTTTCGTACCGCTTCTCATGGTAAGCGGTGTTGTTGGGCTCTTTTTTAAACAGCTTGCTTTCGTATTGGTTGTGACATACTTCACCTCTCAACTAATAGCGATCTTTTTAACTCCAATTATTGCCTACATTGCTCTACCTGAACATGAAGAGGATAAACCCGATTTTTTAGAGCCTTTGATCACACGTTATAAAGCTTTTTTAGCAAAATCAATGGATTGCGCTTGGATCTCGATCCCTGTCATTTTAGGCAGTTTTGCGCTTAGTTTTTATCTTTATAGCTCCATTCCATCCACATTCTTGCCAAAATGGGATGAGGGAAATATCGTCGTTGATATGGTTTTACCTCCGGGAACTTCACTTGATCAAAGCCAAGAAGAGTTTCAAAGTGTCGGTAATATTTTAGATAAATCACCAGAAGTAAAAAGCTGGACGATGCGCATAGGAACAGCACTTGGACAAGTAAGTACACAGGCAAATCAAGGTGATTTTTTAGTGACACTCAATAAAAATGTAAATACTTTTGACACAATAGATAAACTGCGTAAAAAGATAGAATCTCAAGTACCAAACCTAGAAGAGTTAGGGCTTTCACAAGTGCTTGAAGACAGACTCGGAGATATTATGGGTGCTGATGCTCCGATCTCTGTTATGCTCTTTGGTACAAATCCAGATGAGCTTATAAAAGAGGGATATCGTCTCAAAGATGCACTAAAACCTATTAAAGATATTGAAGAGGTAAATGTTCTCACTTCTTATGCATCACCCTCTATCAATATCCGACTCAAACCTAATGCTACCGCTCTTTATGGCATCGATGAAAACACGCTTATAGCTCAAATACGTACACTCTATTATGGAGAAGTTGTTGCCTCTGTGGCGGAGGGTGAAAAGCTCATCAATATCAGAGTTCTTATGGACAGACCAAGAGTTGATCCTATCGCTTATTTGCAAAAAGAGCTTCTTATCTACTCTCCTAGAGAGAAAAAGAATATCCCTCTTTTTGAGATAGCAGATATCAGTTATAAAAATAAAGTCGCAGAAATCACACACTATAACCTTTCACCTGTTTGTATTTTAGGAGTGAGATTTAAAGGCAATGATATGTCTTTGGTTGTGAAAAATATCCAAAAAACTATCGACAGCGCAAAGATTGCACCTGATATCACAACTGATATTAGTGGTTTTTATAAAGAACAGCAGCAATCATTTAAAGAGATGAGTTATGTTGTTTTATTTGCAGTTATGATAATATTTATAGGCTTGCTTTTAAATTTCAGCGATCTAAAAATCGCTTTAAATATTTTGATAGCACTACTTTTTACACTGACTGGTGTTTTTATAGCTCTGAAAATCACAGGAAAACCTTTGGATATCACAGCCTTCATGGGAATGCTTATAGTGCTGAGTATTGTCATAAATAATAATGTTTTGATATATAATTCTTATCAAATACATACTTCAGTAGATGAAAAAGAGCGTATCATTGATGCTATTGCGATGCGAATTCGTCCAGTTTTGATGACGATGTTTTCAAATGCCTTTGCTCTTTTACCTGTGGCTCTTGCCATTGGAAGCGGTACTCAGATTATCCAAGATTTAGCGATTGCTATTATGGGTGGATTGTTTTTTGCGATTGTTGTAAACTTATACATCATGCCGCTATTTTTTTATTTTATTCAAAAAAGGGGGGAAAAGTGAATATTACCAACACTAAAATGTATTATGAATTTTCAAAAGAAAAAAGAACTAAAGAGGGATTTGCCTCTCTTTAGTTTTTCATATTAGAGTGAGTGAATGTAAGTTGCAACTTTTTTAATCTCTTCACTTGAGAGACCTTTTGCTTGAGCCGCCATTATATTTTTCATAGCTCCTCCGTAGGTACCACTTTGATATCCTTTGAGGGCATCTTCGATTTTTGCTATTTCCCAACCTTTGATGATTTGTGACGAACCAAGTGCTTTTTTCTCAGCACTATTTCCGTGACAACTTTTACATTTATTGAAAACAGCTTCTCCGCTGACTTCTGTAGTATTGGTTACAGCGATAGGCTGTGTTGGCACTTTTTGTGTTTGAACAGGTGCTTGTTCTGCTTTTGTTGGCACTTTCTCTACTGAAACCGGTGCTTTTTCTTCTTGAACAGGCATTTTTTCTGCTTGTGCTGGTACTTTTTCTTCTTGGATAGGTGCAACTGTTTGTGCTTGAGATGTTATATTTGTGTCTGCGGATGCTTCTGCTTTTTGATTTGAGTCATTACACGCTGTAAAGAAGAGTGATATCACAAGTGGGAGTATATATTTCATATTTTGTTTCCTTTATGTATTCTCAAAGATTCAGACTTCAAGTTAATGTCGAAATTATATGTGTAAGTTGGTTAAAGAAGAATTATCAACTTTTTTACTTTTTTTGTGGCAGAATAATTTCAGGTTATATTCCAAAGAGTAGGAAAAAGAATTTTGTAAATTGTGTTGATGGATGGTACAATTTACATAAAATATTCAATAGTTTTTGTCTATAATGAGACTATATAATAGAGTTAAAAATCAAAAAAATTATCTGTCATTAGATGGCAAATTTTTTAAGTCTTTAACATCTGGGGAGCAATATGTGTCTGTACTTTGGGAAGCGTTGAATAATATCAACAACATTACAATTGGTTTATTACTTTTATCGTTGGGACTTGCTCTCTTTTATGAAATGATCAATGGCTTTCATGACACTGCAAATGCGGTGGCTATGATTATTTATACAAACTCGATGGAAGCAAAATACTCAGTTATCATGTCTGGTATTATGAATTTCTTAGGTGTAATCGCAGGTGGTATCGGTGTTGCTTATGTCATAGTGCATCTATTGCCGCTTGATATTATCGTTGCAACAAATCAAGGTGCAACATTAGTCATGATCTATTCACTGTTGATCTCTGCAGTTATATGGAACTTTGGTACATGGTTTTTTGGTTTGCCGGTTTCTAGTTCTCATTCATTGATAGGATCTATTATCGGAGTAAGTGCCACTTTTGGTGTTATGCACGGCTTTGAACTTTCCCAGAGTGTGAATTGGAAAGTTGTTTACGGCATATTAACAGCCTTGGCTCTTTCTCCTATTATTGGCTTTGGATTTGCATTTTTTCTTATGAAAGCGATTCGAAAAGTTGTTCATAATCCAAAGTTTTTCAAGTCACCGGATGTTGAAGTGAAGAGAAAACGTCCTAACTTTTGGATGAGACTTGGAATTATCGCAACGGGTGCGGGTGTCAGTTTTGCCCATGGTTCAAATGATGGACAAAAAGGGATAGGTCTTATTATGATTATTCTTATCGGGATATTACCATCATATTATGCACTTGACATGAAATCTCATGAATATACCATCAAACAAACTCGAGACAGTGCTGCAAACCTAGCAAAATTCTATGCTGAAAATAATGAAACACTTACAAAACTTGTCAGCGATAAACATCTTATCAGTGCTCTTAAAATTAAAAACACGATTGCGGAGTGTAATGTAAATCAAGAGTATGAAACTACAGCTTTAATAGCAAGTAAATTAAGTGGAATAAAATCATATTCTGAACTTTCTCCAAAAGATCGCTGGAGCATTCATACTGCTATTTTATGCTCTGATAACTTTTTTACTCAGGTAGAAAAAACTTATGCAACGATAGATAAAGATAAATCAGATTATATAGCAGTACAAAGAAAACCTATGATATCTGCAACTCAATATGTCCCTTACTGGGTAATCATAGCTGTTGCGTTTGCTATCAGTATAGGTACGATCATAGGATATAAAAGAATTGTTCTCACAATTGGTGAAAAAATAGGATCACAACCGATTAACTATATGCAAGGGACTATCGCACAAGCTATGTCTATGGTAACTATATTATTGGCAAACTTTGCGCATGCCCCTGTAAGTACAACACATATCGTCTCTAGTGCTGTGGCAGGAACTATGGTAGCAGATCCGGAGGGTGGAGTGCAAAAAAGTACCATTACTAATATACTTTTATCATGGTTATTTACTTTGCCGGTAACTGCACTGCTAAGTTCAGCAATCTATTTTTGTCTTAGTTTTATTTCAAAATAGGAAAGGTATAAAATATTATGAGTGATACAATAGAGATTCTATGGAAAAAAACTCCGCAAGAACATGATTATCCAGCGGCTGAATCTTATCTCAGTTTGATTTACGACGGAACGTTGGTAGAGAGATTCATAAATCTATTTAAACAAGCGCCTGTTCGTACTTTTAAAGCAAAAGATATTTTCAGAGCATCGGGCTTGTCACTTCTTGGTGTAAGCAATTCACATGTTGAAAAAGATCGCAATAAAATTAAAGATAAAAAAGCTCTTTCTCCACTATTGCTTGTTCGTGATACAACAAATGGAAAAGTTATTATTGCAGATGGCTATCATCGTCTTTGTGCTGTTTATAGTATTGATGAAGATGCTCTTATTGCTTGCTGTATAGTCTAACTATTAAGCTTCGATATAATCTAAATCTTTATGAAAAGTATCGTGTGTCAATACGAGTGCTATCAATGCGAGAGTAAATACAACAGTTCCAACGATGGCTCCTGCATTTAAAACTCCGACACTTCCTTTTAAGAAAATAAAAGAGGAAGTGATGGGCACAACAGAACCTCTGACAAAGTTTGGTACTGTCGTTGCAACCGTTGCGCGGATGTTGGTTCCAAACTGTTCTGCCGCCATAGTAATAAAAAGAGCCCAGTAACCGCAAAAGACACCAAGAAAAAACATTGCAATATAAAATTGTTTTGCACTAGCACCTTGTAAAGTATAATAATAAAACACGCTTACCAAAGAAAGAAGCATAAAAACAAAAAATGCTTTTTTACGGCTTTGCATCATTTGTGAAAGATAGCCGCTTCCTAGATCACCCACTGCCAAACCTATATAACAGTACATCAATGCTTGTCCTGCAGTAACTTTTCCACTAATAGCTAATGCTTTTGCAAATTCAGGAGAGAACATGACCAAAATACTTACAACATACCAAAGCGGAATGCCGATTGCAATTGCTTTGATATATTTTATAAAGAGGCTTTTGTGTGTGAAAAGGGCGAAGAAATCTCCACGTTTGACATCATCGCTTACATGGTGCGCAAACATTTTCGATTCAGAAACTCTAAAACGTAGTAAAAGAAGAAAAAGACCTAATATAGCACCAAAGATATACGCATCACGCCATGCAAAATGTTCTGCTACCAAATCAGCAGCCACAACTCCAAGGACACCAAAACTGGCAATAGTCATAATGCCATAACCGCGAAGATGTTTTGGCAGGATCTCCGCTACTAAAGTCACTCCCGCACCTAATTCTCCTGCCAAACCTATACCAGCAATAAAACGAAGCAATGCATATTGCTCAACGTTGGTGACAAAAGCATTCAAAAGATTCGCCAATGAATAAAGAATAATCGATGCAAATAAGACTGAAAGTCGACCTCGTTTATCTCCGAGAATACCCCATAAAATTCCACCTATAAGCATACCACCCATTTGCATATTTAAGATGATAGATCCCCATGAAGTGACAGCGTCTCCAGAAAGTCCAAGTTCTTGAAGACTGGCAACTCGAACAACACCAAAGATGATAAGATCGTAGATATCTACAAAATATCCCATAGCAATAACAATGACGGGAAGAGTTAATACTTGCTTTATGATTGAGAGATGGGAATTATTCAAGAGGATACCTTCTAAACTTTTCTATGGATTTTTTCTATGGTTTTATACTTTTTGAAAATAACGTTCTGTATTATTGAGATTTGCACTAAATCCCCCAGTTTCAAGAGCAACATCGCGAAGCAGAAAATCAAAACTTTTTGATGGATTTTTATAGATATTCATGACAATATCTCTATTGAATTGAATACGATAATCACCTTGAAGTATTTGAGCGATATCCGCATCAAACAACTGAGCTTTAGCATCTGGTAAAAAATGAACTATGATACCTGTTTGAGAACATTGAAATCGATGGTTGTAAAGCTGTTCTTCGAGTTTAATAGATCTTTGTTGTCTAGTTATATAAATACTATTTTGTACTCGAGTAAGATTTTCTCTAACAACAGGAGTACTCGCAAATAGACTCGTCCCAATTAAAGCTGAGGCTATAATAATTTTTGGATCAAAGCTTTCTGATTTCATTTTAAAATTCCTAATATATATTATCGAGATATGCTTATCTCAATTATACATTTGCTTATTAAACAATTTGGAATTTTATTTCGATTCTTTCGATTCTTTCATTTCTCGGATCAAAATTCTTTCTCTTGCCGTGAGGTACATACTCCATTCTTGTTCATCTCGTGTATGCATTTTTGTAATGCTAGCAAGAGAAGTGTCTATGGCTTTAAAATAGATAGCAATGTCTCTCTTTGGATGTACAGGCATCGTAATTCTTGCATAGTATTCCATTCCGGCTACTAGTGTAGGTTTTACTAATTTGAAGTGTCCATGTCCTATACTTTGGATATCTTCATTCCAAGCGAGTGGAAGTTTTTTTGATTCTTCATTTTTGATATATTTTTCAAGATTATCTATTTTTCTATGAAGTTCTACAAGTAAATTAACCACAACAGCATCGCTATCCACTGTTTCACCTCTTGCTTTGGCAATTTTAAGCCACTGTGTAATCGGGTCTTCATCTATTTGACTTGCTTTGTCATATTCTCTTAAAAAAAGATCTCGATTCTCTTGAGTGTTTTCACTAAAAGAGATAGAGATAGGTGCATTAACTAAACGTACACTCATGTTGTATTGCCTTTGACTTTTTTATGGTTTTAAAGCTGAACTTTTCTGATCTAAAATATTTTTTGGAGGAAGCGAAGGAGCTGTATCCTGTTTAGCCACAAAGCTGATCGTAACACGTCTATTTTTTTGTCGATTATCTTCTGAATTATTTGGATTGAGCGGTCTAAACTGTCCATAACCAACAGCTCCAAGCTTATCTCCACTAATACCATCTTTCATTAATTCTTGTACTACGCTAAGCGCTCTAGCACTCGATAATTGCCAATTATCTTTGAACTGAGACCCTGCTGTGGGAGGGAGATCATCTGTATATCCATTTACTAGAATATCTGTACTTGAGGGCAGTTGTTTAGCGATTGTACTTATATTTTTAATAAATTGGATTGCATCCTCGTTTTCTATAACGGCACTGGCACCTTTAAAAGCAAGTGAAGCAGGTAGGTTTATAACAAAACCATTTTCTGATTCTTCAAGCGTTATATTTGAACCTTTTTTTTGATCTTCGATCATCTTGCGTACATTTAAAACGGCCTGAGCGATGGCGGCAGCTTGCTGTTGTTTATCCTTGCTAGTTCCGCTTCCTCCCTCTAAGATACTTTTTTGCCCATTAAGGATGATACTATCATCTGTACCCTCTTTTTTTGTTTCTCCAGGCTTTGAATCCATCTTAAGTACAGGAACAGTTTGTTGAGCTTTTGGCGTAAACTCATATATTTCAGCAAAGGCAGATTTAAGAGCACTGACCTTTTCTTTATTTACTGAAGCTATCGCAAATAGAGCAATAAAGAGTGCCAACAACAGACTAAAAAAGTCAGCAGTAGGAACAGCCCACTTTTCAGCTGGCGGACATGCAGGACATTTTTTACATTTTTTCTTTCTCATCAGTATACTTCGTTAATTAAATTGACTATGTTTTGGTTCTCCAGGAGGGAGAAAGTTAAACAATTTTGCTTCAATTGTACGAGGATTATCACCTTGAGTTATCCCTATAATTCCTTCTAAAATCATCTTCTGTTCTTTTACAATATGATGCGATTTTGCTATCATTTTTGCTCCCATAGGACCAAATAAAACATAAGAACTAAAGATACCCGTTACAGTTGCAGTAAATGCCCCAGCAATACCCTCTGCCATTAATGGCGGATTATCAAGTTTTTGAAGTGCCAAAATTAGACCCAAAACGGCTCCAATAAGACCCAAAACGGGTGATGTTTCTCCAGCTAAAATCCAGTAATGTCCACATCCATGATAGTAGTGCTCAGTTTCTTCTATTGTTAATTCAAGGATTTCAGTTATGGTGTCAATATCACTACCATCAACTGCCATACTAAGTCCTTGCTTAAAGAATTCATTATCCATTCCCGCAACTTTGGACTCAAGCGATAACAAGCCATCTCGGCGGGCCATCACTGACAAATCAACAATTTCCTTAATTCTTTCTTCTAAATTGATTGGTGATTTTTTGAAAATCATTCCAACATTTTTAAAAGCACCTTTGATAAATTCTACATCTGTACTAACCATAGAAGCAAGAAGAGTTGTTGGCATAATAATAATAAGAGAAGTTATATGGACGATATGAACAGGATTTCCACCCTCCATTAAGTCCCCGACAGAAATGGTCGTAATGGCGCCTAATATTCCAAGAATAACAGTTAAATCCAAAGGTGACTCCAGCGCTAAATATTTGATGTTTGTAGATTAAATCGTACAAAATGTGTAGGATTATATCACAAAAGTTGTCATTAAGCCATTTTTTAGATGAATATTTAGACCTATATTTTTAAGAAAAATGAGAAGATATTTAGAATTTGTTTATAGTTTGATCATTAATCGAATGAATTCAAGTTTTTAATTCTTACATCTCAACTTTCGCACCTAAATCCAAGCAATTCTTGAGTCGTACTGCGTAGCGTGGCTACTATGGTCATGAAATCTTCATTTCTATTTACAATCGTTTCAATTTTAGCTATTTTGTCCATAATTTC
>Ga0214235_1000154_pt1 | contig 37118 bp, 40 predicted proteins | sample TroBogypolimnion_2_FD_153073 | JGI IMG/M metagenome (GOLD analysis project Ga0214235, IMG submission 153073) | Freshwater microbial communities from Trout Bog Lake, WI - 15JUL2008 hypolimnion | ecosystem: Environmental > Aquatic > Freshwater > Lake > Hypolimnion/Profundal zone ... | reverse complement strand
AGGGCCATATAATAGTTCCTGTAAACAAGTCTCTAATCTGAAATTAGATATTTTATCTGTTCGATTTTATCTTTGTCATAGTTAACACTAGCAGTTCGCAACTTGCACGCTAATGCGAGCCAATATTAGCACAATGATTTGTTAATAGTGTTTTTATTTGCTATGGTCGATTTATGACAGATACGCCCAAGACAAACGAAGCAATAAAAGAAGATTTTGTCTATCCTGAAATAGGTATTGACGCAAGCCTTCGACTAAAGCAATTGGATGTGTCGCAAGCCGAATACCTTTTTGCTCTTACCGAACAAGATCGAGAATATCTATCAAAGTGGCTTCCCTGGCCCAAGCATACTCATTCGAGTGAAGATTCGAAAGTCTTTATTGAATCTGTTGCCCAAAAAAGAAACAACGGGGAAGAATATGGCTTTGGTATTGAGCTAGAAGATAGCCTAGTTGGTCATATCAGTTTAATGCATCTAAAAGACGACAAAGAACCAGAGATAGGTTATTGGATTGCTTCAAATTCTGCGGGAAATGGCTTAACAACTAGATCCGTGGTTGCATTGACGCAATTTGGATTAAAGACACTAGGCTTAAAAAAAATAATCATACGTGCTCATCCTGACAATATCGGTAGCAATAAGGTCGCAGAAAAAGCGGGCTATAAATATAGTTACCAGGGAGAAGATGAAGACGGACCGTTAAATATTTGGGAAATTACCACATAATATCCGGTCGGTTTTTATGTATCTTTTTGCTATGATAAACCTATGACATTTTTTATAGACGTTATTTTGTCGTTTTTTATTGGCGGTTTATTTGTCGCAGGTGTTATTTTGTTTACGGAGAAACTTGGCGCTAGAGTCGGCGCGACTGTAGCCGGGCTTCCATTCGTATCGCTATTGGGGCTGAGTTTTATTTGTATTACAAGCGGCCCAGTTGCTACAAAACAAGCTTGTTTGGCAATGCCGATTTTTGGAATTAGCGCTTTATTTTACGGATTCGTGTATGAAAAGGCAATTTCAATGTTCAAAATAAAGTCACGAGATATTGCCGCAAGCTTGGTTGCGACACTGGCTTGGTCCGTGGTAAATCTAATTCTTATTGCTAAACTTATTCCAAATATTAGCTTCGTTATTGTGTTAGCTATAAGTGCACTAGGAGTAATTACTTTTTATTTGCTGTTTTATAATTATCCGTCGGTTGGTGTTCACAGACATTCAACAACTAAAGAAGCAAACTTGACCAGATTTTTCATATCGGGTTTCATAGTGGCCATGTCTGGTATATTTGCAAAGTTTTTAGGTCCAATGTGGGGAGGTTTGGTTGCAAGTTTTCCAGTCACAATCGCTGTCGGCCTATATTTTTTGGATAAATCACAAAGTGATAATTTTACAAAAAGCTTTGTAAAGGAACTACCTTTGGCGATTGTCAGTATGTTAATATTTGTTAGTGTTTTGTATACTACTTTGATAAAAATTGATACGGTCTCTAGTTTTTTGATATCAATAATCGCTGCCTATATATATGCGTTTATTCATATAGAATTAAGACGGAAAATATTTCGCAAAACTGTAAAAACCCCTGTCTAATTGTTCTTAATAACATTTAAAATAGCTTGAATCATCGGAAAGCGGAGTCCATGGTCATTGATTATTGGTGTCACAGTAATATTTTTCCTGTCCTTTGCAACTTCATCAATATTTTTCCCAATCACTAACAAATCAAATCTGCCGTAGATTATCGTAATAGGAATGCGGAGTCGCAATAGGTGTTTTTTTGATTGTTGGTTGATAACTCCAGATTTTAAGGTATCTACAAATGCCGGAAATGTTTCCGGGTTGATACGAGTATGTGACGAGCCAAAAAGTCTGAGGTTATCGGATAGGTTATATGCCGTCATTATACTTTTTGGATGCTTTATGACCTCGTTATATATATTAAATAAGATTGTTTCCGGTTCATTAGGATTAATTTCATTTAATTTTTTTGGTTTGTTATATAAAGGCAGCGAACACAAAACTAATTGTTTCACATTTGGAATCATCCGGGCACATTCTATTGCAACAATACTGCCGAACGAATGTCCTATGAATGTATATTCGCCTATCAGTCCCAAGCGCAGGCAAGTCGTGATAACGTTTCTTGCCTGATAGTTGGCGCTATATACCTTGGCACTAGATACCCTGGAATCACCATGACCAAGCAGATCAACCACTACATAATTTGCATTTTTTGGTAATTTTTTGATTATCGGTTCCCACATTTCACCAGTATCAGCCAGACCGTGGACTAATACATAAGTAGGCGAGTTTTGAGAAACAATATGCTTATATCGCACATTTAATAGAAAAGGAATTTTGAAAATTGTTCGCGTCACGAATTCATACGTATCGCGAAATGAGTTAGTGTTGGTCTTTTGAATCATCAATTTTATTATAGCAATCTTGACGCAATTTAATTATTATGTATAATAGATATCGAATATCTATAATAAAGAAGGAGTATTTTATGCAACTATCTCGGTCACTTGAACAGGCTTGTTGTGTGCTAGGAGTTATTGCAATGCATAATGGAAAAGCTATAACAATTGCAGAACTCAACGATCGTATGGATGTATCGCTTTCGTATTTGTCTAAGGTTACAAGAAAACTTGTTGTTGCTGGATTAATTCGTTCGACACAAGGTGTTAATGGCGGCTATGTAATAGCAAAGCCTATGAAGCAAATTTCACTTCGAATGGTAGTTGAGGCTATTGAGGGTGCAAAACCATTCTTTTGTCCATCCGGAGTAATAGAGCGAGTATTTGTTTCGCAAAAACAAGCAGCAAAAAAAAGCGTTTCGTTGATTGCGCAGTCGTTTTATGAGGCTGAAGCTGTATGGCGAAGTCAACTCGAAAATACCACAATGCAACAGGTAGTGGATAGTGCGATTTCAGGAAATAAAAAAGGTGAAATTGCGGAATAATGCTCTGATAGCCGAATGGCGTAATATCAGCAAACAGCGTATTTTGTTGATTTCACTTGTTGTAATGTTATTTATACCGATTATGTACGGTGGTTTTTTCCTTGGCTCTATTTGGGATCCTTATGGAAATACAAAAGATTTACCGGTTGCAGTCGTTAATGAAGACAAGGGGGCTGAACAGAACGGCGAGCAACTGAATATCGGTAGCGATCTTGTGACCCAATTAAAGAGCGATAAGAATATGGGCTGGAAATTTGTCTCAGCTAGTAGGGCCGAGGCGGGGATTAAAGACGGAACTTATTATATGAGTCTAATAATTCCTAAGGATTTTTCACATAATACTACGACTATAGCGGACAAAAACCCAATTAAGAGTACGATTATTTACACGATTACACCATCACGTAACTACGTTGCATCTTTACTTACCAAAGAGGCGGCAAGTAGTATTTCCCAAACGGTTTCTACGAATGTCAGTGATGCGTATGTACGTGCAGTTTTTGCAAACATTAACATATTAAAAAGTGGTATGAATAATGCCACTTCGGGGGCTTCGGTGCTTGCAAGCGGGGGTAAGGAGTTATCTTCAGGAATTGCAAATTATACCACTGGCGTCAATCAACTTAAGACCGGTCAATCAGCACTCTCAACAGGTATTACAGGCCTTTCGTCGGGTTCACTAGCACTAAAAAATGGACTGATTAATTTGAGAAATGGACTGCCAAACAGTACCGAACTATCCCAACTTACAGATGGCATTAAAAACATAGAGCTTGGTATTGCGACGTTAAATATAGCCGTACAAACTCCGGATTCGACTATTACGGCTCAACAAACAGCTGTAATGACGGACGCTACCAACCTTCAGCAAAAACTTATTTCTTACTCAATTGCTGCAGGAAGTGCCGGTTCAAGCCTTGCTGCGCTTCAATCTGCAATTGCGACAAGCCAAACTACAGCGATTGTTAATGCGGGCGATATGCTTGCGGTAGTAAGTTCATCGCAAGATGTCGCGTCACAGACGGCTAGTCTGTTGAGTGACATAGGCATCCTCACGACAATGCTGAACACCCAACAAACGACTTTAAAATCGAATATTGCGACGTTGAATGGTGGTATTAATACACTTTCCCCAAACCTCCAATTAGCATTAGGCGGCTATAAGACTGTCGCGAGTGGCACCGCATCACTTATAGGTGGCGTAAACCAGTTGTATAACGGTTCTGTCGCCGTATCAGAAGGCAGTCAACAATTACTTTACGGGACAACGACGCTGGTCAGTTCGTCGCCGGCTTTGGTGAGTGGTGCTAGCGCTGTAGCTCACGGCAACAGCGAGCTGTCAGATGCGCTAATAGACGCTTCAAACCAGCTGGCATTGCAGGTAACGAACGATGCGGTAGTGAATCAAATTGTTTCACCTGTATTAACAATCGAAACCGTGAAGGGTAATGTTCCGAGTTATGGATACGCCTTGTCGCCATATGTGCTGTCACTTGGATTGTTTGTTGGGGCGCTTGTTTTCAATGTTATTTATCCAGTCCGAAGATTCTTAGACAAGCCGAAAAATGCACTTTCATGGTGGGTCGCAAAAATGTCGGTTGCGTTTGTGGTCTCAGTCGGGCAGGCGCTAGTGTTAGATGCAATCATGGTATTTGGACTTGGGCTTCACCCCGATTTTCCTGCGCAGTTTCTATTGCTAAGCATCGTAACGTCGATAGTCTATATGTCGATTATTTCACTGCTTGCTTTAGCGCTTGATAATGTAGGTCGCTTCATAGCGATGCTATTGCTTGTGCTACAACTTGGTTCTTCTGAGGGTGTATTTCCGATTGTGTTATCGCCAATATTCTTCCAAAAGGTCAACCCCTATGTTCCTATGACTTATTCAATCCGTGCTTTTAGAGAGGCAATTTCATCTGGACTTGGAGCGAATATGTACTGGGCAAATCTTGGGGTATTAATCGCTATTACGATAGTGGTAAATATCTGTTTGATAATATTTTTGCATGCACACGGTATGCGTCACTTCAAACACGAATCTATCGACGACTAATACAGTCGTGATCTTTTACACTAATTATTTACAAATTTTTTATGTTAAAATTGGCATCACATAATCTCATTATTCCAATCGTATAGAAGATAAGACTAAACAATGATATACAAATCACCAAAATCAAGTCGTAAACATCTGATTATTATAACTATTATTATGCTCACAATTTCCGCCGGTTCATATTTTGCATACAAACTTTTAGTCTTGCCATCGTCGACAAAGAAACCAGAAAACTTGCCACGAACTCAGCTAGTTGTAAAACCGGTTTGGCCAACATATGGAAGCGGAGCGGTTGGTACGATAGGTTATGATGGAGTTTTGGCAAAGTATGGAGACCAATCTGCTCGTCCAATTGCCAGTCTTGCGAAAATTATTACAGCACTATTAGTGATGCAAAAAAAGCCAATTACCAGCGGACAGGTCGGGCCTGATATTCAATTTACTCAGTCCGACTTGGAAATATATAATCAACAAGTTGCTGCCGGTGCCGCAGTCAAACCGGTTAGCGTTGGTCGTTCGATGACAGAACAACAGGCACTTGAAACCATGTTGCTACCATCAGCAGCCAATTACTCAATTACACTGGCCGTTTGGGCATATGGATCGGTCGATTCATATCTGAGCACCGCGAATGCCTGGTTGGCAAGTCATAATTTAAATCAAACTCATGTAGTTGATACAAGTGGTTTGCTAGCGGGGAGTGTTAGCAGTCCAAGCGATTTAATAACGATTGGAAAACTGGCGCTAGCAAACCCAGTACTCGCATCGATTGTGGCAATGAAGCAGGCGATGATACCAGATGTTGGGACGATAACAAATGGGAATAGTTTACTTGGCAAGGACGGCATCAACGGCATAAAAACAGGTACAACATCAGAAGCTGGCGCCACTATACTTTTTTCCAGCGCTTTTTATGTCGGTAATAAAAAGATTACTATTGTTGGCGATTTGCTGGGTGCAGATGACCGCGGTCAACAAAATTCCGATGTCGTTAAACTTCTTGATAGTATAAGACCCGCCTTTCGATAGTTATATTACGGTGATTAAATGTTAACCATTTTCCAGAGAGTAGTCAGATGTGCATTAAAATAGTATCCACTTGCTGTCGGTAGCTCAATCAGGATAGCTGGGGTGCCGTATTGCTCTCCTGCCCACTGTTCGTATTCACCGGTAATCGAATAGCCCATCGTTTCTTCGGCGTGTCCTATCATACTGGTATAGCCGACACAGGACCCGTAAAGATTTCCGATAGCTATTGAATCGCCAAACTCGTTGGCTCCAATCAACCGTCCGGCAGCATGGAATGAGACTTCAAGTCTAGGAAGTAAACTGGTCGTAAGACTGGCTAGAGCACGGGTTTCTGGTTCGGACATTGCAGTTGCTCCACCGCCTCCTGCTACGATGCCGCTGCTGGTGTCGATATCCGTTTGCCAATTGGCAGCTGCAAAGTTACGATCGATGTTTACATTGTGGGCGTTATAACGTGATAATACCGCCAGGCCATCTGGGTTGACAGCTGGGACTATGACAACCTGTCTACCTGCCGGAATTTTATAGGCGTTACTGTCAAGATAGTTTGCCCAGTCTTGCATAATATATTTACCGCTTGGTTCACTGCCGTGCATACCACCGGTAAATAATATCGTTGTCGGTCCGCTGCCATAATAATAGGCAGTAATCGGGCGACCATCAACTGAATAGCCGATCACCGAACTAGAACGGCAATTTACACGTGAGCTATATGACCAGCCGGTTTTTGACGCAAAGTCATATTGGCTAAGTAGCCCTTTGCTGACATTGAGAGTAAAAGCGCCACAACGCGGGAGGCTATGGAGTTGAAACACGATTTGGTTGCCGGTGCGGCTGATGGTTGCATTGCCACCGGTAAAACTGACAAGATTTGATATGTCTTGGGTTTGGGAAATAGCCTGATCAAAAGTGACGACGACTTTGGCGTTGGCGTCAATCCCACTGGTGCCAATATTGGTGGATGCAACCGTCGGGCCGCCAGATGTTTGGAAGTTAATGATATTCGGGCTTTCCAGCAGACTGCCGTCTGTTCCTTCGGCTGAGTTTAGTGATAATACATAGTTAGACTCTCGATCAAGGTCATTTTGAATTGATACTTCAATTGTAGAGTCTGTTATTTTTGTTGTTGTATTAATAACGACCGGACTGCCGTTTACTATTTTTTTCAAAGTTACGGTTGCATTTATTAGATTTTTATCGGTTTGCAAAGTAAAGGTTTTTGGTTTTGAATAAACTATTCCTCCTGTAACTACAGACGTTTTAATAACACTTGTCGGAGAAAGCAAACTCAGCGAACCCTCGGCAGCATTTGCTGCATCTTTGTTATTAAACGTACGGACTAGTTTATAAGGGTATTTATTACCTTGTTTCAGACCGAGTGGTTGAATATCGCACTTGACCACATTCGATTCGGTGCTGCACTTTCCAAATTTGTTATCAATATTTAGTTGGTAAATAAATATTTTATCAGGCTGATCAAGTTTGAACTGTACCGGTTTCGCCAGTGCTATCGGTTTATTAAAAATGGCGCTGGCTTTTGGTCGGGGACTGACGTTGACAATATAATTGCTTTGAAAAATTGGTCCGCCGAAAGGGGAATAGCTGAGCTTGATGTTATCGCCGGATGGTGCAGTTATTGGTTTGAAGCAAATTTTGTTAGAAAACAGGTTGAAATTACCAACCTTTGTCATCCCCGATACTTGTAATTTAAATTTGGTGTCACCTGATTGTTTATACAAATCAGGCAATAGGGATAATTTACTGGTGCAAAAATCGCTTTGAGCAAATGTAAAATCAATGTTTTTAGGAATAATAAAGCACAAAACATATGCGATAATCATGATTAGAACATATGAATTAATCCAAAATTCAAGAGGCACTTTTAATAATAAAGACGTTACACTTTTTATGTTTGATACCGTTTTTTGTTTTAGCCCACTTAACATAAGCACAAGCTCTAGCGTTATTATAGCATGATGTCATAAATTATTATATTTGATATATACTATTAGTCAGATAATTTAAAACGGAGGATTACGATAATGGCAAAGTCAAAAAAGGGATTAAACTTTTTTATAATCGGACTCTGTTTATTAGTTATTATTGTGGGAATAATTGGCTATTATTTTTTTGTGGTTAAAAAAGATGCAGATAGTGGCGCTCAGAACAATAAAAACCAAGAATCAAGCCAAGAGCTAACTGCCACTTCCGAAAACCCATACCCATTTGACGGTAAATACTTTGGTGAAGCAGATGTTTCACAAGGGATGCTTTCAACTGGTGTGACTATCGCGAATAGTAAAGTGAGTGGTTCAGCAATCTACAATGGCCCAAATTCTTCCGATATAACTGAATTTGTTAACGGCACCGTAAACGCAAAGGGCGAAATCGTAGGTTCTTATACCGGATCGGGTATGGTGAATGGGAAAACGGTTGGAGTAACCGCACCGTATACCGGAAAAGTTTACGTCAATAAAATAATCATTAACTACAACGCTACGGACTCAGGTAAAACAATAAACGGCACGATTACTCTGAAAAAAGATTAACCTAGTAGCGTAAGATTTGTGACCCTTTTATTTCTTGCTAATTCCAAATAGCATCTTAGCCAGAGTTCCACCGGCAAATTTGTTCATCAAAACAAAATACAGAACGACCAAGATGATTACCAGAAAGGCTGGTCCACCTTCCAGACTAAATCCACCGTCGGTAAGTCCACCAGTCATTGCTGCAACGAGGTAGCCAAATACGAGAAAACTAACAATAAGGTCAATAATAAATGCGATTACTTTCTTCCAGGTTGGTGCTTCAACGTTTTTAGTTTTTTCGGCCATATTTCCTCCTTATTAATTTGGTTTTATTATCGTTTAAATGAGCATTTATTTCAATGTAATTATTTACGATAACATAATGATATAATTGTCCCTAAGTAAGCATAATCTTAAAGGAATAACCAAGTGGACGAAGAATCAAACGACCAAGACCAAGAGTTGCACGTTCATGTACATCATAAAGAGGAAAAAGAAGAACCGGAATTACCAAAAACTTTTGAACCTCAGCCGATTGAACCAGAATTTACTCCTGCGCCAACCAAAAAGCGAAGAATTAAAAAATGGATGTTTATTGTTGTTGCAGTTATTTTAGTTATCGCAATTGCAGCAGGTGCCGTGGCCTATTACTTGGTTAACAAAAAAACTACAACTACAAATAAAACATCCAATAGTTCAAGCAATTCAAAAACTACAATAAATACTGCTGTGTCTTCACTTCAGCCAACGGTCGTAGTGAAGACTGTTCGGGATTATGTGAAAACAAAATATCCCCAAGTAATGCCAGAAGGGTCAAAGTTGACTGCTGAACAGATATATTTTAAGGATTCTAACGAAGCGCCTTTCTGGATGCTAGCCGGTGAAAAATATTATATCAATTATTCCGGCGACGGGGCTGTAGGCCTCAATATTTACTATAACTGGACGTCGGGGGGCGATGATATTGTTCTGGCTCGTGCTAAAAGTTTTAGCAATTTTATAATCGACTCACTAACTTCCCAGGGTTTTAAAAAATCTACAAGTAGCGTGTATGGCAATAGCAAATATGGAAACGAAAGTAATCTTGCTTACACAAAGGATGACGTTATTTGCGTTACTGGGTCTCCTGGTGCGATCCTGAGCCCTCCGGTATCATTTTCGTGTGGTCAGATATCGAAATACACCAAAAACCTACCAAGTTATAAGGAGATAGCGCCATATATTACAGCTTATTCCAAAACCGAGAAAATGCTTGATGGGGATATCTTTATCTTCCAAGAACTTAAGGATGGGATGAATGGTTATCAAAATGCAACAGTAAGTTTGGGTAATGCTGGGGTTATGGTCGGCGGAGCGATGGGGTTGTTTTATAAAACCCCATCAGGAGACTGGACTTTCTTTGGTGGGATTCAGCAGATATTACCATGCACTAGCTATAATACAAAAGATTTACAATACGCGTTTGCTTATGAAAACTGTTTCGACTCAAGCAAAACCCCAAATACAGACACTGGTAATGTGGCAAGTTACTATAAATTACAACCATAAAACAAGCCCTGGCGATTGAGTACGGCTGGCATCGAGTATGCTGAGCTTTAAAGTTTAAAAAGGACTATTTTTTGGTCATTCGAACTTAGTTTGGTATCGTTGATTTCTAATTCGCCAGTTTGTTCGATGACTTTCCAGCCAAGTAGATTATTGAATTTTTCAACACCTTCGATTTGAAGTTGCAACGCACTGTTTTGCGGTTTGTAGTGCATTGGTAAAACAATTTTGGGATTAATTTGTTTTATAACCTGTATTGCGGTTGGCGCATCGATGGTATAAAAACCACCGACTGGAATCATCAAAACGTCAACTTTGCCGATTGCTTGAACTTGTTCGGCTGTCAGAATATGTCCCAAATCGCCCATATGGCAAATGGTTATTCCCTCAGCGTTGATTTTGAAAATAATATTTTCACCTCGCTGTGTGCCACCTTCATTATCATGAAAAGATTGTATTCCCTTAATTTCAAAACCCTTAATGCTAAATTCACCGGGTTCATCGATTACTACAGGATTACCGGCAACACCTTCGGTAAAGTTATGGTCAAAATGCTGGTGCGATACGGTTACAACATCAGCAGTCAAATCCTTTGGCAGTTCACCGATTTTTTGGTTGTATGGGTCCATAACTAATATTGAGCTGCTAGAAATTTGAAAACTTGAATGACCCAAATATTTTATTTTCATTTTTATCTACCCGGAACTAGGCTGATTTCTTCATTCCCATTTTGAAGCGCTTCTAAGATAACACCAGCAACCTTTTCTGGTGGATCGGCCGGCGGAACGCCGGGGCGACTTTGCCAGGTTGATTCGTCGGTTTTTGGAGCGTGTCTGTCACGACCGAAATTTGTCGCGGTCAGATACGGATGGACAATTGTGACATTAATGTTGTCTGATTCCAGTTCTTTTCGAGCCACTAGTGAAAGTTGATGAAGGGCAGATTTCCCGGAAGAGTATACCCCAACCCCCGGAAGTGCCATTTTGGTTGTTCCTGAACCAATATTTACTATCGAGCCTCCACCTTGTTTTCTCATAATAGGGATAACTTGTTGCATCAAAATAGTCGGTCCGAATAAATTAAGCTCTATATTTTTTCGATATTCATCAATAGGAAAATTTTCTATATTGCCTTGAGCTGGTTGACCAGCATTGTTGATGACTGCATCAATTCGACTGAATTTTTGCATAGTTTTTTTGACTAGGTTTTTGATATCGGTTGGTTTTGTCATATCAACGACAACTGCGAAAGACCCGGGAATATCCTTGGCAACTTTTTCAACATCATCTTTATATCTGGAAGTGACAACAACAATAGCACCTTTTTTTGACAACAACTTTGCAGTAGCTAGCCCAATCCCAGATGAGCTTCCGGTTACTATTATTACTTTGTTTTTTATGTCCACAATAATTCTCCTCGCTCTTATACAGTATACTACCTAGGCTTAAAGAAACATTAAGATTGTTCAACGTCCATTTCGGTTGTAACCAGTCCGCCTAAACCACAAACCTCAAGACCGGAGTAGGTAGCTGTGACCATGCCCTCTTTATAGCGGAGTATATCGTAGGGTTTGCCATCGACTCCGGTTGCTGGCTTGAACTTTGCCTCTTTTTCCTTTTCGTTGTCAGCTTCTTGCTGGACTAGTCCCATTACTTTAGAGCGCAAAACGTCTATCTGTTTGGATTCGAATTCGATAAATGCCAACCTAACAGCAATATTGCCGAGTTTTCCATCAGGGTCATGACTTGCTACCCCTTCGGCAACATGTTCTATAATAGCTCTATGAGCTCTTTTCCATTCACGTTTTTTTGCAATAGACTTCAGCCCGCCGTCTTCACCTATACCAATAATTGGTACAATATGCAACGCTCCGCCTGCCACTTTCATAATCTTTCCGATTCTTCCTCCTTTTTCAAGATGGTCAAGGTCCGAAAAAGCTTGGGCCATATATAAACCGCTAGACAGATCTTTGACACGGCCAATCAATTCATCGGCTGTGTTGAAATTACCGGCTCTGTTTTCAACATCTGCTTGGTTAATCAAAAGTCCTTGTCCGATTGATACGGTTTTAGAATTGAAAACCACAATATTAGCTTTATCTTCATCTATCAATTCCTTTGCGGCAATTTTTGCTGAGTTTTGGGAGCCACTCATTCTTGGTCCGTCACTCATAGGGATTACACCAATTTCTGTAATGCCGCTAGCTATTATCTGTTCATATGCCTTTGTATAATCACCTACATTAGGCATGGAAGTTAGTGGTTGTGTTTTTTGAAGAAAATAAAGAAATTCTTCTCTTTCTTCCGGTTTGAGTGGGTCATCTTCCCAAGTTTTTGTTACCCCGTTAAAAGAAGCTGTAATTTTGAAAGGGACTTCTAAAAGCCCTCTATAACCCGAGCGGTATTCGTCAGGCAACGAAGAAGCGCGATCGTGAACGATAGCAACCTTTTCACCTTCAAAAGCCTTAAAACTATTCGTCATATTATTTATATATTAACATCATTTATGATAATCTGCCATTTTAGTATTTAATCATTAGCAAGTTGACACTTAATAGGACTTCACAATATTAATAATATATATTATAATAATAATTTGCTATGTCCGAGACGCAACACAATAATTATCCGAGGTTTAGAAATCGGTACGGTAATCCCACGCCTGAACTTCATGAGGCGTATGATTCTTGGTCTGATGATATCGGCGGTCGTCAGGACTCACAATTAGTGTCGATTGAATTTGACCCCATCCGTTATCCCGAACAAGATATTTATGTACCGAAAATGGAAGCTTATGATCCACACCCACGAGTGCCGGATATTTTGTATTATGGTGGTGTCCAGGTCAAAATGGCACGCTCGATGGGGGCAATGACCCTTCACAGACTATCACGGCAATTTAATGAACAAACAGCTTCAGCCGAAGACCCCAGGACTTTAACTGAAAGATTGATTGATAATCAAAGAGAGGGTAAAAATACAATGGCCGTGACTTCGCATTTTTCTTTTACCGAACTTGGGCAATTCAAGGCACTGCGCTTTGTAGCTAAACAAGACAGGCCAAATATCACGTCCAGTGGTGTACTTTTAAATAAATTAATGACCCGTCAAAAATATAGGGGTAAAAAAATCGTTGATTTATTCACCCCGCTTTCAAATGTATATTTTTCATATCCGAAAAGTGCCAGTGCCATAGAACACCAGGTTCCAATCGAAGCCACTAACCTAGGTAACGCGCTCTTTAAAAAAGTTGTGAAACAGGATTTGGAAAAGGGCGGAATGGAAATGGATATCGCCTTGACTGGAAAACAAATTGTCCCAATCGGGCCTAAAGGCGGTAAAGTTGATCACTATGAAATACCACCTGTCGATCCGGCTTCGGCTCTATTTGTTGAATCTTTTGACGATATTGTGGCGGCGACAATAATTGATTCACCGGTTACAGGACGATACGAGATGGAAATTGGTGAAGTGCTTGATGTTCAGGAACTGTTAAAAAACAACAGTTCGGCCGAAATAGTCGATTCAATTTATGATGGCATTGCCCATTCGGTCAAAGAATTTACCGGCAAGGAAGTCGATTACCATCGAATGACCTCAAAATTTGCCCGTAAGGCAATTGAAAACGGTTTTAAGTAAAAATACTCTTGACTATCTTTTTACTGAGAGCAATTGTAATAATTATCAAGAATATTAATAATGATGCAAGCGGTACAGTGAAAAGTACATTTGGGCCAAGACAATAAATAACAAAAGTACATATGGCAATTATCCACCATGGAAACAATATTAATGATAGTGGAATAACCCACAGAATATAATTAGGCACGAACCACGGTGCACCGATACCAACAAGAATAATAAATGGAACAACATATCTTAAAGCTGAATCAGATTTATTAAAAAAGAACGTACTTACTATGGCTGCGCCAACACCAATCAATTTGACGATTGCAATATTATTTGTAATTTGGAGTAAGACTAGACTACCAAACGTACTATTAAACGCCCCGGCTCGCTGGGTTAATTCGCTTTCAATGCCACGAAACAGTTCCGGTCTGATTCCATAAGGGTAATATGCGGCGAATACTATAATACAGGATACGATGCCAATAATTAGCAACGTTTTTAGTTTGTTCCGTTTTTCTCCAAAAACTATTCTTGTCAAAGGTATCGGGATTAGAATAAGGCTAATGTATTTTATTAATCCTCCACCCAGCAGCGAAAATATACTTGCTACGTAATTTTTTTTCAAGAAAAAGTAATAACTTAGTAGTATGGAAAAACAAATTAATAAATCATTGTGTATATCGACTAAACAAAACTGGATAACCAGTGGATTTAACAAAAAAATACCCATTATCCAAATCTTTTTTACTTTAATCACTCCCAATAAGTCCATAATTTTATTTAGTAAATAACCGCAAGCAACTAAGACTATCAAAAAAAGTATTTTTATCATAATCAAAACCTGTATCAATGACGACGAAATGTGCAATACCGCATTCAGGAAAAATACCCAGACCGGTCCATAGGTCATCTGTAGATCTTTCCAAGTTAGAAGATATTTTGTCCAAGAATCAGCACCTAGACCATTCGGAGTTGTAAGGTAGGGGTTTAATCCATAATCCATACTTCCCTTTACTAAAACCAAATCATGATAAATATCTTGGGATCGGTATGGTAATGTTCGAATTGCAATAAATGAGATTATCAGGAAAGTTATTGCAAGAATAAAAATCACCAAACCTTGTGGTAATTTTTTTAGAGCGATTTTTAATATTGACCCAAATACAATAAAAAGAAAACCAATTGCAATGGCAAAAAATAATAGGTAAGGGTAGTACTCGGCGTTATATTTGGCTGCATAAAAGCCTGATTTAGAAAACGCATCCATTGCAGCAATATACGTACTAATTGTTAGTGTGCAAGTTAAAAATAATGCAAAAAAATAACTCAATAGTTTTGGATAAAAGTTTGCAGATATTTCCAATATGGACATAAAGCCATTCATCGAATCGCTAATCAAATTTACTTTACTCTTTCGTTTGAACCGCGACTCTAACCAGTTAATCGGTACTTCAACAATATTTTCATTCTGGATGCTAATTCTTTTTAATAATTCCGTATGTAGGAAATAACCATTTTGTTTACATTTATTAATCGTTTTAACGGCTGATTTACTGTATACAATTGCACCACATTGTGAATCGTGGATATTTAAATCTAATAGTAATAAATTTACATAGTGTAAGGCTGTGGTAAAAAACTTTCGTACTATAGGCCTTTTGCCTATTCTTCGTCCAATAGAAATAACCGCCTTTTTATTTTCGACGGGGGCAATTAATTTTTGAATTTCATCCAACTTAAGTGGGATATCAATATCTAGGCATATGTATATTTTTGAATCAATTTGTTTTGATGCTTCCTTGATTGCATAGCCTCTGCCTTTTTTGTTTAACTTAATGAGTTGAATATTATTAGCAAAACCCGAAACAATTTTTTCAGGAGAGTCTGTTGAACCGTTATCTACAACAACAATTTTCCAAGTTTTGTTTTTCCACTGCTTAATAAAGTAGTTGTTTAATAAAGTCAGTGATTTTTTAAGGATAAAAGCTTCATTATAGATTGGCAGAACGACAAGGTAATCAATCGGTTCTTTTTTTGTATTCAGGTTTGGCATTGTATAAAGTATATGCAATCTGGCGGTGCACTACAAGTCGGTCTGTTTTAAAACGGTTATCCTATATATTTTTTTCTGTATCCGGCGTATTATAAAGAGATATTAGTAAAGGAGTGCCAAATGAAACAACGAAGTCCAATTGCAGTTTTATTATTACCATTTATCACGTTTGGAATTTATTCGTTGTATTTAATCCGCTTTGAGCAATACCGATGACCCTGACGTTTTGGTTCGCCTTCATACCAACACCGTCAATCGGCGAAGCAGTTATTTGATCGCCATTTGAAATAGTACCGTTAATATCTGATACTAACACCTGTAATACGCCGCTGGTAGCAACTTCTACAGAATTTTTTTGGTCGCTGGAAACAGATAAAATCGAGTTTCCGGGGTTGACAACTACACCCAACATATTACCAACATTATTGTTGTTTGCTGCCAAAACTTCGTCGCTGGTATTGCCCTTGATACTTACGATTGAGCCAATAGTAAGTTGGCTGGTGGTTGCATAACTTTGTGAAAATTGTTGAGTTGCATGGACGCCAACAGTCAGCAATACAGTAAAAATTACCATGCAAAAAAAAGCCAAGAAATAATCAAAGCCGAAATGTCTGGCGCGACTTGCTTTTATAAGGCCCTTTACCTTCATAAATCCAGATATGCTCCTTAGCGTTAAGTATAGCAAATAAACATAAGCGTAGCGAGTTAATCAAAGTCAAAACTATTGATAAAAAGGGCCATCCATACACTAATTGATTTCAATAACAATTTTTATTTAAAATAATTTATTTACACCAGCAAATATCAAGTAGACTGCCATTAACAGAAAATACACATTAGCAATTTGAGAACCATGCTTAGACATAAATGCATTAACAGGGTCTAAAATCTTTTTTGATTCTTTTGGCATCGCATAGCTAATAATTACCGGGAACGAAACCATTAACATTGTTATTGCAATTACAGCAATAACAATAGAAAAGTCGTCCCACGGTTGAAGTTTATTCGCGGCGATTATTTTTATTGCTGCAATAAATGGAATCAATGTTGAGACGTTAATAAGCATATATAAAAATCCTAATACGGAATATGGCTTGTCGTGTTTTTTGCTATCGTCAACTGGCTTATCTTTTTTCTTAAAGAAAACAGATTTTATCACAATCAATATTATTAAAATGCCTAAAACGATATTTATTATACTTGAAACGTCATCTGGATGAGCAGTGTTTGAAACTATGGGTTTATATGTAAAGAATATTAATAATCCCAAGCCAACTAAAAATAATGTAGCGCCGATGACAAAAGATAGAGCTTTTTTCTTTGAGTTACCTTTGCCACTTAAGATCATCATGACAAACAACAGGCCGGTCGGACTGATTGTAGCTCCAATAGCTAGAGGTAATACTTTTAGAAACGTTGCATCCATTATTTATTTATCCCTTAATCATTATAGCTCAAATATATTTATATACGAAAACTAGTAAAACTATTTTGGTAAATTTTTAAACTGATTGTAACGTATGATAGTTGATGATTTGTTTTTTTCGATTGTTAACATATCATTGCAATTTATGGAACTTTGGAATGCGACCATTTGATCAGAACACACCTTTAACGCATTTTTACCTTCTGCGAACAAGCTTTGACCAAACATCAACTGATTTGTCTTAATGCCTAATAAATCCAATATTGTTGGCATTATATCAAGATGTGTACCTTGTTCCGGGTGGGTTTCGCCAACAGTTTCATTCGGTAACTTGATTGTAAGCGGCACTTCCTTTTCTTGGACGCTATTTGGATCATAATTGATTGTCCCGGCAGAAAATGCTGGTAGAACCGGCGTGTGGTCTCCGTAAACTAATATCAAAGAGTCATCATACAAACCTTCTGACTTTAACTTGTCAAAGAAATTGCCCAGCATACTGTCGGTGTAATTGATATCATCCAAATATCCGCCCACTTGGTCGGGGTATTTATTTTTGTCTACGCCAAGTTTATCCGTTTGTTCATTAGTAGAAAACGGAACATGGGAGGATAGTGTAATTGCATAACTAAAACTTGGTTTTGGTTGGTTTTTTATGTATTCAGCAGTTTTTGACAAAAAAGTTCCATCATTTAGACCCATATTAATATCAAAGCCTTTTGGGTAGTTGTCAGCTGCATAAAATTTTTGATAGCCCAGCGACTTAAGCGCGACGTTACGATTCCAGAAATTACGGTTGAATCCGTGATAGGCATCGGCACTGTAACCATTTGTAATCAGTGTTTTCGGCAAGCTGGTAAAATTATCATGCCCAAATCGGACAAATACCGCTGCATCATCAAGCGGAAAATATGATGAGTTAACCACAAAATCGGTATCACTGGTATGGCCCTCGCCTATAATGAATCTGTCATTTGGAAAGTACTGGGAACTTTTTGCCAAAACATTTAAATTAGGGGTTATTTCTTTTCCATCAATTTTTTGATTTATAACGAACCCACCCAGCGACTCAATCTGGATAATAATGACGTTTTTACCCTTGGCTACACCCGTTAAAGAGTCCGTTGTCTGTTTTTGTCTATTATTATTGACCCAACTATTTAAAGCATTCTTATCTTTACTGGATAAACTAGTGGTTTCTTCACGGATAAAACGAGCTACGTCAATTCCGTGGGCTGCCAGCACGCCATAATTATTCGAAGTCGAAACAGTATCATAGCCCTTTTCAAACACACCTGCCAGTTCGCCGATTCCACCAATATTCATAAGTGATACCCATAGGCCAACAAGCAGTAGGGCAAAAATAACCCATGTTGTTTTTATATCGGTTTTTTTGATTTTAAATTTAATTCGTAGCTTATCAAAGAATTTTTTTAATGGTTTGTATGATATCAGGACTAGTGCGATATCGATGAAGTACAAGATAAACCACCACTCGATAAGTGCCACAATCGCTGGTCCGATTGACTCGGTTTGTCCCAATGAGCCCAATAGTCCGACCGAAGGCAGTGCCGAAAAGTATGAAAAATATACAGTATCAACGATTAGCAGGAACGATATAAAAAATGAAAGCAAAATAGCAATTTTATTTTTATGTCGCCGGATAAAAAAGAGTGGTGAAAATATGACAGCTGAACTGAAAATTATAAAAAAGATTTGTGGTGTCAACCACTCGCCCTTGTTTAGAATATTGGAATTAAAAAGAAACTGTTTGTATGCAGTCGTCAATATCAAAAACAAAACGATGTATTGGTCACAGACGAATGACAATAACTGTCGGCAAAACTTTTTAAATAATTGACTCATGAATTACCATTTTATCATTTTTTTACTATTCAGGCACCTAGGATTATAATTAGAATTACATTATATATAGGAGGAATTAGTATGAGCTTAAAAGATAAGATTTCAGATTATGCCAAAGAATTGGGCGGTGATATGTCCGATAAAAAAGACGTTTATAAATTGGAAGTATTAATTGCCGAAAGAAAAGCTTTCCTATCGAAAAAGAAACTGCAATATATCGCAAAGTTTCGAATCAACGACGATGATAAGGAGCTGAAATTTACTGAAATGCTGGCGGAATCCGGATCTGGACTTTCCAGCGGGGGTGGTGATTTTGACGGTGGTACGGGTATGTCATCTGGTTTTGGCTTTAAAACCGAAAAATTCAACACGGGTGGCGGTGGTCGGGAAGGGTCAATCGAAGAACAGTCAAAACTTTTCGGCAAAGATTTCAGCTATAACTTCGATTACAAGGAAATCCGAGCAAAATTCGAAATCTTAGCCAAAAGTGAAGGTTATAGTTTCAAGTACCAAATCACCCCAATCGGACTATAGGCAAACCCCTTGTTTCCTACCGTCTGCCATCACTTACATTTATTCCAACAGCACTCTTTACGTGTGACTTCGTCAGCACGTGGCGTTCGGCTGCCTACCGACACAGTCTGTTTGGAATAAAGCAAGTGATATCAGACTTAATAGGCACAACTAGTAGACTTTGCGTCATCGTGACAATAAGATAACCTGTTGAGTTGCCGTAAAAATTAAATTTATACAACCATGCTATCCGAGTATGTTTGAGTGAAGCGAGTTACGCAGGATACATAGTTGTCTGAATTTAATTTTTAGCGCGCAACGAGGTTGGTTGTCGTTTGTTACGATGATGGGAAGGATACGGGCAAAATGAATAAACGGGTGATTATTCATTTGACATACTTTTCATACTTGTATAAAATAGAAGTATGCACGAACGAAAATTATACGGAACAGCAACGGTCGGAACTAAGGGTCAAATCGTCATCCCGGCGGATGCCCGCGAAGAAATGGGTATTTGCACCGGTGACAGACTTTATGTTATTGGTTCGCCCAAAAAAGGTATTGCAATGCTACTTAAAGAAGATGAACTGGACAAGTTCATCGACCATATGAATTTACACATCGAAGCGTTCAAAAATATAAAAAAATCCTAAGATAGGGGTCAATTTGCATGCATCATCACCTTGATTTACGCACCAAGATAATAATTATGTTATCAGTTATGGCTGGGCTGTTTTTGGTTGCACTTGACCAGACCATTTTTACGACTTCTTTAGGAAAAATTGTCGAAGAATTCAACGCGTTTTCATCACTTTCCTGGGTTGTAACGGCTTATTTGATAACGTCAACTGTCAGTGTTCCTATCGCTGGTAAACTTTCGGATATGTATGGACGTCGAATATTGCTTTTAATCGGTATTTCGATATTTGTTGCCGGCTCACTTTTTGGTGGAATGAGTGGCAGTATGAATCAACTAATCCTTTGGCGAGCAATAGAAGGTATTGGCGCCGGTATTATTACGGCTAACGCCTTTACTATTATCGGTGATTTATTTGCCCCTCGCGAACGCGCCAGATGGCAAGGTGTTTTTGGCGCAGTATTCGGCGTGGCAACAGTCGTAGGCCCAATATTGGGCGGATATTTAACTGAAACACATAGTATTTTGTGGCTGACTACCAGTTGGCGTTGGACGCTTTTTATCAACATTCCAATCGGCATTATTGCATTCGCGGTAATCTTTATATTCTGCCCAACTCTTAGGCATGAAAAAAAGCCGAAAATTGACTATGTCGGGGCAGCTCTGCTGGCGGTTGCTCTTTCGGTGTTGGTCTTGGCTATTGATAATACCGAACATATTTTTGCTGATTTTATCAGCTCAACTGGCATTTCACTTCTTTGGTTACGCGTAATAATGTTTACTTTCGTGGCAATTATAGTTGGGATATTCGTCGCTGTTGAGCATCGTGCCAAAGAACCAATCCTGCCGCTCCGTTTCTTTAAAAACCGAAATTTCGTCTTAATTATTATCATTAGCTTGCTGTTCGGTGCGGCCTTTATTGGCACAATTCTATACCTAACCCAATTTAATCAACAGGTTTTTTCGGCCAGTCCGTCTCAATCCGGATTGATGCTGTTGCCTATGGTAGGTGGTCTGGTATTGTCCAGTGTCGTCGGTGGTCAGCTAATAACAAGAACCGGTAAATACAAGATATTTATGCAAATTGGTACCGCGCTTGCAACCATCTCAATCGTATTTCTTACAACCCTAAAACCGGAATCGGGATATTTTTATGAATCAATCATAATGGTATTTTTGGGAATGGGTCTGGGGATAGTGATGCCGGTTCTTAACCTGGCTGTTCAAAATGAGTTTGAACAATTAGAATTGGGTGTTGCAACCAGCTCCAGCCAGTTGTTTCGTAATCTTGGCTCGACCATTGGTGTTGCTGTGTTTGGAGCAATACTTACAGCGGGGATTGTCGCAGGCTTGGGTGATACTGGTCGAATTCCATATGTTAAAACCCTTACTCAGAATCCAGCTGCTTCAAAAATCGGTAGTTTTAGCGATTCAAACACACTGCTTACTCTTAACACTCCGGATATAAAACAGAAAATTAACGACCAGGCGAACGCGGCTTTCACAAAATTACCGCTACCAGTAAAGACAGTTGTTTCGCAACAGTTCAAAGCTCAACAGGATAACTTTTCCTCTATAGTAATCCATGCTTTCAGTGACGGTATGCACAATATATTCATTGTTGCAGCCATACTTATGGGTGTCGCTACAATTATTGTATTCGGTATCAAAGAAAAGACACTACGCACGGGCAAACCGCAGGAAACGCCTGGTGAAATCTAACGTTGATAATACTTGTGCTCTGTTAAAAACTGTTCTATAATAATCGGTACAAGCGTTTTTAATTAACGCCAATCTTGACTTAACCGGCAAAAATTGATACCATAATTATCGTGTCTCGCACCAAAACTATATTTTAAGGTCGAAGAGCGTGAGGCTGTACATAGTACAAAGGAGTAAATCACATGCCAATAGCCATCGAGTTTGTGCCTACAAGGCGCAAAAAGATAGCCGTGGATGTGGTGCCTGCCGAATGGCAACTGTATATCGCACAGTAAGAGTCGTTTGACTCAACAAATCCACCCCGTCATCTTGACAGGGTACAAAAAATAGAAAACACCCCAAGGCACCGGGGTGTTTTCATTATTATGATTTTTATGGCAACGGTATGCCGGCTTTTTTAAGTTCAGCGTTAATTGTATTCTTGAAGTTAGACTCGGTATCATAAGCTGAAGAGTCAAGTTTTTTCCCATTTAGGAAAAATGTTGGGGTAGCACTAACAGAGGCTTTGTTCCCAACTGCAATATCGAAATTAATTTTTTGCGTGACATTTGTCGCCGACATATCGGCGTCAAACTTTTTCATATCCAATCCCAATGCCTTAGCCTGACCGTCAAAGAAGTTTGTGCGGTCGGAGGCTGACAAACTACTCCAATCGTTTTGGGTTTCGTATAATTTGTCGTGCATTTGCCAATACTTTCCTTGTAATCCGGCAGCCTCGGCACTGGCGGCAGCGGCTTTGGCATTCGGGTGCAAATCAGAGATTGGGAAGTTTCGGAATACAAACTGCAGCTGGTTTTTATATTGCTGGGAAATTGATTTTACAACAGGGTAAATATTACCGCACGGTGGGCATTGGAAGTCACCATATTCGATTAATGTGACCTTGCTGCCAGCCTTACCCAATACATGGTCAGGGATGTTCCCATTTTGATTAGTTCCCGCTTGGACAGCATTTACGTTTACGTTACTTACATCTATACCTGAATTGCCCGAAGAAATAATCATCAGTAACAATATTCCAACTGCAATAATTACAAAAATAATCCAACGATTTCTAGTCAAAACTCACTCCTTTTTATCAATCAATCTATTATACCAAAGTACGACTTTCTTTGGCAGTGTTGCCGGGATAAGTTATGAGTTACAATAGTGACAAATGCATAATTTCCAAATCATACTTACAGTATTAAGTTTTATTTTTCTGTTATTTTTTAGTGCTATCAGGCCATCCGTTAGCAGATTCAGTGAATTTGAATTGAAACGCCGGGTTGAACTTGGCGATAAAGATGCGGAACAAGCAATGACTCGCCAAGAGTTATTAATCGACATTATCTCTTTACAACGCGCGCTGACTGCATTGTTTCTAGCCCTTTTTGTTTTGATGAGCGTCGTAACGTTCGGCTGGCTAATTGGTATCATATTAGCAGTGATAGTTTCATTGGAATACGGATTTATTGCTCGCATCGGGTTGATAAAGGGTTGGTCGCAAAGGGTGTATAATCATTTTGAAAAAGATATTATTCGTTTTATTAAAAAAGTTCCGTATATATTCAAATTACTCCGAAGTATGCCGTCACCAGTTGATGGAAATCAGCCCATCGCCTCGCGCCAAGAGTTACAGCATTTGGTTGATGAGTCGGTCGGCGTATTAACAGCTGACGAAAAAAATCTGATAGTTCACAGCTTATCTTTTGAGGATCAGCCAGTCAGTTCAGTGATGACTCCAAAAAGCATGATTGACAGTATAAAAAGTACCGAATTTTTGGGTCCACTGACACTTGATGATTTGCATAAAACCGGACACAGTCGATTACCTGTAATAAAAGGCGATATCGACCATGTAATTGGTATTTTAAACCTACAAAGCCTACTTGCTTTGGATGTCAAACGATCGACTACAGCTGAAAAAGCCATGGAGCAAAAAGTGTTTTATATTCGTCAGGACCAGTCGTTACGGCATGCTTTAGCGGCTTTTTTAAAGGTCAAACACCACTTATTTATCGTTGTAAATGAATTTAGAGAGACGGTCGGATTATTGTCGTTGGAAGATGTCATTGAAACATTAATCGGTCGCAAAATAATCGATGAGTTTGATAATCATGATAATTTACGCGAAGTCGCAATGCGTAATCCACATGGCAATAATCATCCCGAAAATCACACGGATGTCTAGGGATATTTGGATTTCGATAGTAGAATAAAGACAAGGATAATTTATGACAAGGACATTAGCGCGAGAATTAGCAACAAAAGTCGGCGAGACCGTAACGGTAAGTGGTTGGTTGCACAAAAAAAGGCTACTTGGAGGGCTGAATTTTATTACGATTCGTGATCGTAGTGGTGTTGTTCAAACTCTGATTGATAACAAAGACGAACTTGAAAAATTACGTGGATTGCAAACTGGCACGGTATTGTCCTTGACTGGTAACGTTATATCGGATGAACGTGCCCCTGGTGGTGCCGAACTTCACGAAGTCAGCGTCGAAGTTATGGTGCCGGTTTGGGATGAACCGCCAATCGAAGTCGATAAACCGATTTCTCATAAATCCGAGCATCTGGACACTCTGTTTGAAAACCGGGTTCTGAATATTCGTAATATCCATGAACAAAAGATTTTCAAGATACGGGCTGATTTGACACAGTATATTAGGGATTTTTTGCGCGCAAATGAATTTATTGAAATCGACACACCAAAACTATTGGCCGAAGCTACCGAAGGCGGGAGTGAAGTTTTTAAATTGGAATATTTCGGTAAAGTTGCAACATTGGCTCAAAGCCCGCAGTTTTACAAGCAGATCATGGTCGGAGCATTTGAGCGGGTTTTTGAAATCGGACACTCTTATCGGGCTGAGCCTAGCGCCACGACCCGTCATTTGACCGAACTGACGATGCTGGATATAGAAATGGGATTTGTGGAGGGTCACGAAGAGGTCTTGGATATGGTTGGCGACATGACGTCATATGTATTGAAACGAGTCTACGAAGTACATGCCGGCGATTTAAAAAGCTTGAATGCACCAGTGCTTAAACTGGCCGAAGACGGCAAGGTTCCAAGGTTCACAATTGCCGATATCCACCGTATGTATAGCGATGCTACTAAGACCGATACAACCAGTGAAAAAGATTTAACACCGGATGAAGAACGCTGGATTTCGGAATATGCAAAAAAACAATTGGGCACAGACCTGGTTTACGCCGTCAGGTTTCCAATCGAAGCCGCAAAATTTTATCATAAACTCGATTTGGCTGACGGTACGGTTCTATGGGGTGATTTGATATTCCGTGGGACTGAACTTGCCACCGTTCCCTTGCGTGAAAATAACTACGAAAAAATGATAGAACAGATGAAAAATGCCGGACTTGACATTGAACACGAAGGTTTTAAATACTATCTGCAAGCCTTTAAATACGGTTTACCAATCCATGGAGGTTGCGGATTTGGGATTGACCGTTTAGCTCAAAGAGTTATAGGTCTGGCTAACGTCAAAGAAGCTTGTTTGTTCCCACGTGATATTAACCGGCTAACTCCTTAAATAATATGGAAGAAACTCCACAACCAGTTGTCCAACCTGCGCCAAAGCCAGTTGTTGATAAAAGGCGACACTTTTTAGCCGTATTTTTCCTCAGTTTCATGTGGGGAGTTTTTGGAGCTGACAGGTTTTATTTGGGTAAATATTGGACCGGACTACTTAAACTGCTGACATTTGGTGGTTTTGGTTTATGGGCGATAATCGACCTCACGATGGTAATGTCGGGTAGTATGCGTGACAAACAGGGTAATGAAATGCTGGAATATGCTAGGTATAAGAGGTTCGCAAACAACTACACGCTTATCTTTGGATTAGTGTTGGTTGCCTTGATTGTTATAACCGGTGTTTCGGTATATTACACCATTAGCCAACTTTTGAGTAACGGCGGTATCGAAAAGCTGTTACAACAAGGTTCCGGTGGCGCAACTCCCAGCTTTAACCTTGATCAACTAAAAAGTATGAATATTGGTTTGTAAAAAAGTTACGAACCATTGCTTTTCTACCGTCCACCGCCACCAAGTTCACACAAACGGCCACTCTACGTGTGACTTTGTCAGCACGTGGCGTTTGGCTGCCTACCGGCACATCCGTTTATGTTGAACCAGGTGATGTTGGACTGAAAAGATGCGACTTATGTAGATGGGTTGCTTATTAGTTTGTTTCTAACGCGCAACAAGGTTGGTTGTTGTTTGTTAGGATGGTGTGGAGGAACTCGTGGTAATCTATTTGACCAAACAGGCCTCGCCGTTAGATAATAGAAGGGTATGAAAATAACAAAGAAGGTAGTCTTGACTGGGTTTATTGCAGTCGTATTTGTTTGCGGACTATCAATTATGAAAATTGCCTCCGCTCAAAGCGATCAACCATCCGATGCCCAAATTCAATTAGTGCAAAACAACTGCCTAGCTCTTAAAAGCACTTTAAACCAATTGCATGCCAGTGATGCACTTTTGCGTGTAAATATGGGGCAACTTTACGAATCGATGGCCGTAAAACTAATGAATGGTTTTAATGGGCGAATTGAAAATAATAATTTGAATAATATCAGTTTGGTATCCGAGACTAAAAATTATAACTCAATTTTAGACAATTTTAGGAATGACTATCGGGCGTACGAAGAACAGTTATCAAGCGCTATCAATATCGACTGTCAAAACCACCCGGTTTCATTTTATAATGCCATTAGCTCAGCGCGTGTTGCCAGAGATAAAGTTCATTCTGACGTGTTACAGCTAAACCAATCTATCGCCTCATACCAATCAACTGTTGGCCAGTTTGAAAGTGATTACCTATTATCTCTTGAGGGGACAGTCCGCTGATATGGAAAACAAAATAGTTGAAGCACAATCATTCATTCATAAACATAATTTTTTGGTGTTTATAAGTCTTTCGATATTAATTTCAGCTGTTGTCGTGTATATCAGTATGCAGATGTACAACAGTAGCGGGGCTGCACAACTTGATCTTAGTCGACCCGGATATGTCAGCGTAAGATCAAAAGTAGACACATCGGATTCAGATTATGAAACCTATTCAGCTAATGGGCCAATGAATAAGGGTGTTATCGATAATTTTAAAGAACAATTCAAGAAACAAGCGCAAAAAATCGAAGCCGTTGATGCTTTTGGCGGTTCTCCGCTTGATTCCACGGCTTTGGGCATTAGTGACACGTCGACTCAGTAATTTACACTAGTTTTTCGCGTACCCAACCGTCAATTGTTCCGGCGCCCATACACAGTACTAATTTGCCGTCGCTTCTAGCCTTTTCAATATTGTTCCAAAGCTCTTCGTTTAGGTCAGCAATCTCGATATCATCTTTATTCGATATGTTTTTTATCAATTCTTCGGGCGAAAGGACTCTAAGATTTGGGTCCTCGCGCGATAAATATGTTGGCAACCAATAAACTTTCTCGGCCGGCTCGAACTGGTCGTTATAAAGGTCACGAATCATATATTGTCGAACGTTTTGATGTGGTTGGTATACCAAAACTACATGATCTGACATTTCACGCGCCATTTGCAAAGTTGCCGCGATTTCGACCGGATGGTGTCCATAATCACTGTAAAGATTATCGGCTAGTTTTTCGAATCGGCGGTTTGTTCCCGGAAAACTAGTCAATATCGCATCGGTATTTTCCGAAAAACCTAGTTGTTTCAGCCCAGCCTGTACCAAAGCAATATTCCTTCGATTGTGCTGGCCATAGGCGGAAAGATTATTTGTTTCCGTTGGGTTCAAAATAGTTACACCCGGAACACCGCTAAAGAGTTCACTATGCTGGTCATTCCAGGTGATAATCTGGCCACTGCTTTTGGCAAATTGGTGGAAAGCGTCCAAATACTCAAATATTGTTGGGTAAGTGTCAGGATGGTCGTAATCCACTGAAGTTATGAGTGATAAATATGGCTTAAAGTGTAAAAAATTCCTATCGAACTCGTCGCATTCATAGATAAAATATTCACTTGCTGGGTCTAATTTTCCGCTTGGGCCGAAATTAATTGTCGTACCAATTGAATAACTAATTGGAATATTTAATTTAGTCATAGCCCAAATCAACATACCGGTAACTGTCGTTTTTCCATGTGTACCGGCGACGGCAATCAGTTTTAGGTTTTTGTCTTCTATAATATGAGCAATCAGTTCATCACGTTTTGCGGTTTTTATTCCTAATTCCTGCGCCAAGATCAGTTCAGGATGGGTTTCGGGCAGGGCAGAGGTGTAAATAAACCAGTCAATTGGTTTATTATCATTACTTTCCTTTAAAAATGTTCCATCTTGGTTATTGCTGATGACAACGCCCCTGTCGGTCAACAATTTTGTAATAGGTGAAACTGCCGGATCGGAACCGGTGACATTATAACCGGCATCCAAAGCAATTTCCGCCAAAGGCCCAACACCGACGCCACCGATGCCCGAAAAGTAAATATTCATTAATCTAGTATAGCTTATAATACCCCATAGTTTGGTAGTCTATCCTAGGTAAAATGTTATACTAGTTTTAACAGTTAAGGTGGGGTCCGAAAGTGGCTAATAAAAAACACGTCAAACGAAGTCTCGGTCAGTTGCAACGGATTAAAACGTGGCAACTGGTGATTATTTTAATATTGGCAGGTTTTGTGTCCGCTACATTTTTACGTCTTAACAACATTGGTATGGTTCAGCGGCGAGATGCCGTCTATGCGGCTGATAAAACAGGGGATAACAATGTAACCCAAAACAGGCTGTACGATTTGCAACGCTACGTTTCATCTCATATGAATACAGATATGGGCAGTGGAGTTTATCTGACGGCCACCTATAACCGAGATAAACAAGCCCTTCTTGCAAAAGAATCCAATGGACCAAATGGTAATATATATGTCAAAGCCCAACAGGTCTGCGCTCCTCGTTATCATAGTTGGTCACCGGCGTACGTCCAGTGTACGGTTAATGAATTAGCCAAATATCCGGCTGGGGTTGATTTGAACAAGTCAGTTGATTTGCCAAGAGGACCATATCAGTATAATTTTGCATCACCACAATGGTCACCCGATTTTGCGGGTTGGTCAGTGCTAGTTTGTGTAGTAATTTTGATAATGATAATTGCACGTTTTATAGGAGTTGTTACCCTAAGAATACTGCTTCGTCGACACTATAAAACCATTTAACCGTTGACACCGAATGCCCTCTGGTGTAATCTAACACTTGTATAGTACTAATAGGAGGAATAGGAGTCTTATGGCTTACAAGCACACAAACTCAAAGGGTATCACATATTATCTACACAGCACCGACGTCACACTACGTGGTGGCAAAAAACAGACTATCTACTTTTTTGCAAAAGTAGAAAAGAATGCCAAGGGTCACCCAGTTGATCTACCAGCAGGAAGTGTTGTTAAAGAAAACCCACGCAATGGGTTCCTAACTGTTTCCAAGAAAAAATAGTCTGTTTTAGACTTGCACCGTAAGCGTGTTTGGTTGTATAGTTATAATCAAACAAACAGGTGCCATAAAATGCCCCTTCGGGGGCATTTTTTGTATTTTAATGTTTAAGGTTTATATAAATGTGGCGTTGTGCCATAGTTATTTTATGGGGGAGTTTAACCACGAACAGCTGAGCTTTGATTCGGTTTTTGAACCAAAAACCCGAGAACAGTTGCTGACAGCGGCAAGGAAGGCTAGGCGCGTAGCTCTTATCTTAAAGGCCTTCGATTTAATGTCTGCAGCCAATGACAAAAGCAGTTTTGCTTACCAGCTGGAAAAACAAGATGAAAACTATAAGAACCATAAAAAAAGTCACCCTTTGTCGGAAAAATACCAGGGAGCAGACCATAATGTGGAATATGCTAAACAACAACAGTTAGACGACTTAGCGGCAGATGCTTATGACGAAGCTTGTTTTAATTGTGTGGAATCTAAAAAAGACTGCTTTGTTAATTCATTGCCCCCAGATCCAACTTATCGATATGTTCACGGAATAGAGCCATTGTTTAGGTATGCGGATGACAGAAAACCGTTTAAAAAAGAATTAAAGAAAAATCCAGATGCAGTTTGTTTTCCTTATCACAAAAGACCAGCATTAGACAAATAAGCTTAAGAGTGTTATAATAAGGCCATGAAAAAAGGCAAGAACGGAAATATAGACCAGCTTTCCTTTGCGGAAGAGCCAACTGAGATCGCAAAAATATCAATGGGAGGCGAGAAAGTTTTTGATTCGGGTGTTTCTGTAAATCTCGCCGAAAGAGCTTTTGAATTATGCGCAGCAGATAAAGCGAACTCGGGCTATCTACGTGCAAGTGGTTTTGAGCATGCTTTAAATTCACCATACAGAAAATCGATTCGTGGACGATTTAATGACGAACAGATTCGCAGAATAGCTGGCAGTCAGCAATCATACATTGACGATTTTCATTTACATATGATAAAAGCTTATGGATTGGATAAAATAGTAAGTCTTGGTGGCGTTAAGCCCGAAGTAGCTGAAGGTTGGGAAAAATCAGCTGAGAGGGGTTTTATCAATAAATTTGATGGTCCAGAAGGCAAAAAAGCCCGCACGCAATACCTAAGAGCTTGGAAAAGCCAAATGAAATAACCTGCAAGCCCGCAGGTTATTTTTAATTGGCGTATCTGAATATTATGATATGATATAAATATATTAAAAAAAATAAACATAGAAATGGAAATACGTTATGGCAGACCCAGAAAAAGTGTTTGAACCAAGCCCGGCAGATATTAGAGCTGCCGAGTCTTCGATGGACCATGTGCAAAGAGAAATGACAGAAGTGCGCGAGGATGCGCTTTTTGAAGGTCGAAGACAAGCCATGGTGGAGCGTGAAGATGCACCAGTATCTGATGGTTCGGTTGAAGCTTCAAAACCCGAACAAACTGAGGTAGCACAAGACTCGCCTATAAACGAAGAAACCAAGTCAGAAACTGCTAAAGTTGATGTTGCGTATCTAGAGGGTCTAGGCATACGATATTTGGCAAAAGACTTATTCGTCCTAAGGTCTAGTGGAGAATGGGATGATGGTTGGTATATCTTCGGTATCAATCCCGATACTAGGATAGTTGAGGTTAGGAAAAATAATGGTAACCCTGATGGCGAAATGCTAAAAAGAATACCATTCGATGAAGCCGAGCAGTATATTAAAACCAGCGCTCCATCCTTAGATTCAGGCGAAGAGCCGACCCCAGAACCAGAAGGACCAAAACCGACTTCGCCAGAAGTTCGGCATAATTTTAGGAACATTCCAATGAGAGACGGTCGAATTGCTTATGGCGAGGTTATATTTGAAAGTCCGAATATGATTACTATAATGACGCCACAAGGCAAGATGGATATTTACCGATCATCCTTACTCCACCCCAGTGTGGTATATACAATGGGTGACGCAGAGGATTTGGCTGTACTGGATGCATACCGTAAGGAAGAGCAAAAGAAAAGAGATGAAGAACAAGAAGAAATACAACGTCGCCGTCGAAATCAAACTCCACCAAGGCAAATGAGCGCTGGAGCTTAGTTAAAGTTCTTTAATCAGGTTCAAATATCTGTTTTCAAAACCCATGGTTCTGTACATTTCGATAGCCTTTTCGTTATCGCAAAGGACCAGTAGGCAACAATGGTGGCAGTTTTTAAATCTGAAATAAGCGTAGGCTTCGTTAATCATTTTTTATTAGTAGGGCGGCTGTGACGAAATGGAATCAGATTCGTGCTGAATTGATAGGAATGAAGGGGATAGTGCTTGCTGTTCAAAATAGTCAGGTGCTATAGATAAGTAGCTGGAATAGAATTATAATTATAGTCATGAGTGAACAAACTAAACCTAAATTGAATAAAGAAAAAATAGTTATTTTCGGTGCTACCGGTGGCACTGGCTTGGAGCTTGTCAAGCAGTCTTTAGGCATGGGTTATGATGTGTCAGTTTTTATTCACAGAAGTGCTGATTCGCTGGGTGATTTAATCGATGAAATTACAATGTTCCATGGTGACGTAAAGGATTATGAGGCAGTTCAGCAGGCTATAAAAGGGTCGTACGCAGTATTAGTTGCACTTGGCACAATGCCCGGTAAAACTGACATGGTTTTATCAAAGGGTACAGCAAATATCGTTCGTGCGATGACAGAAAATAATGTTCGAAGGCTTGTCGTCGAAACAGGTGCGGCGCTTGTCGATGATAAGAAATCACTTCCTGCTATGTGGAGGTTCACATCGTCTATGCCTTTGATGGTGAATATGTTTGACGATAAACGTAAGCAAGAGCTTGCAGTTAAAAACAGTGATTTAGATTGGGTGATTGTCAGACCAGTTAACTTAATTAATGGTGAGCAAACAAATAAATATGTCGTTAATGAAAAGGTAAAATCTGGCATGGCATTTAAGATTTCTAGATCTGATGTCGCTCAATTTATGTTGCAACAGATTGATGATGATGGCTGGGTCCATAAACCAGTCGTAATATCATACTAGATTTATAGACTTCATAAATTGAAACCTTTTAATCATATGCGTTATGGTGGAGCATAGTGAGCGAAGTCCGAACTATTCTTACAACTTAACTTTAAACTCAATACCCACAACACCATACTTTTCTTGATCTTCAACGGAATAATATTGGTTAATGTCAACAATCAAGTCTTTAACGGACTCTTTGCTAAATTTCCCTTTGAGTTGAGGCTTAAGAAAAAGGTCCTGGAATAATAACGAGGTATGTAGATTAGTAATTGTTGCTTCGATGCGATCACTGTCGTTTTCTCTGTCGATAAACACCATGGTATCACCGACTTTATACGCACGTCTTTTATCGTCAAGCAGGCGACTTTCAACGGTCTTTATACCAGAGCGGACTGATTCGAATGGTTGATGGTGAAGATGCAAGTGGTGAACTGTCATGTTTCAATAATAACAAAAACGCCAGAAAAGTTATAACGTCCAACTTGGTCTACAATAATTAACAGATTGAAAATAACTGGTGGGCACGGCTTTGACGAAATGGAACCAGATCCGCGCTGAACTGATAGAAATGAATGAGATAGTACTCGTTGTTCAAAATAGCCAGTCTTTATCAGTAGGTAATTATAGTTGAAACAGGCTATACTACTTCTATGGATTTTTCAAAACATAAAGAAATATTAATGAAAACAATAGTCTCAAACTTGTCAGTATACGCTGTTATGCACGCTATAATTGACTTGATTTCAATTGCCGTTCTATTTAGTGTTTTGAAAAACCAAATTGGCAGTGTTGCAGAGCTTATTAATCTAGTAATTTTGTATAACGTCATTGCATTTGGTTTGCAGGCAATTATTGGATATGCCACAGACTATTTTAAATCCCCACGGGCAATATTATTATCTGGTTGCTTTTTGACGGCTGTTTCAGCCATAGGTTTTTCATCTTTTCCGGTTGCCGCAGTTGTTCTTGCGGGTCTAGGTAACGCACTGTTTCATGTTGGTGCTGGTAGCATATGTTTGAACTTAACACCTAAAAAAGCATCAGCACCTGGGATTTTTGTGGCAACTGGTGCGGTTGGTGTTTTAGCCGGAACAGTACTCGGAAAAAGCGGACAATTTATTGCTTGGCCTTTAATTTTAACCCTTATAATCCTTTGTTTTTTCGTGTTAGTTATTAAAAAACCGGATATGAATTACAAAAAGGAAGAAATTCTAAATAATAAAGTCAATTACTTTCAAATAATTTTAATTTTGATATTGCTATCAATTGCAATTCGCTCTTTGGTTGGAGTAGCGATTGTATTTCCTTGGAAAACGGATATGGGTTTGTTGATAGCTTTGACCTTGGCGGTTGTTCTCGGGAAGGGACTGGGGGGATTATTGGCTGACAAATTCGGGTGGTTAAAGGTTGCTGTCGGCGCATTGGTGTTGTCGATACCTTTCCTTGTTTTTGGTGCAAACTTACCATTTATTGCAATAGTCGGGATGTTTTTATTTAACATTACAATGCCAGTAACGTTAGTAGCAATTTCAAATATATTGCCAGGACGTCCCGGGTTTGCATTTGGCCTGACTTGCCTGGCACTTGTATTGGGTTCATTACCGATTTACATTTACTATGGAGTCAGTCAATTTTTATCAAGTGAATTATCGATATTAATTATCATATTAATTTCATCGGTTGCGCTTTTCTACGGATTACGGACGTATTTCATGAAATATTTAAAAAAGACCGCCTAGGATTTACTTCTGTTTTTTTAATGCTTAAGTTACAATGAGGATATGAAAAAATTAACAAAAATATCAATAATCCCAGCATTAATTTTAATCTCGTCATTGCTTACCAAAGTAGCTTATGCTGACATTGGACCACGGTACGATAAATATTCACAACAACCCACTTGTGATAACACAGGTTTCATCATCATTGTTGTCGCCGGCAACATAATATTTCTTGCTGTTGTTTTCGCTGTTTTTGCCATTATCAAGATAAGAAAACAAAATACCAAAAAGAAATAATTGTTAAATTATGATACTTATTTTGGTCGCACTAGTACTGACGATTTTAATTGAAGTAGCGGTCGCTGTGGTTTTGGGTTACAGGAAAAAACTAGAAATAGCGACGGTTGTACTGGTAAACATAATTACCAACACGATATTGAATTATTTTTTGTATGCAAGCGAACATTTCAAAATCATAGTAGTCAACACTGTGATGATTACTATTTTGGAGGCTATCATTATCTTGGTTGAATGGCAATTATTACGATTTGCTTTGCGTCAAGATTCGAAAAAATTGTTCATTTTATCTTTCGCTATGAACATCAGTTCGTATTTGATTGGGGGACTGATTTTTGGATGGTATTAAACTCACAAATTAATAAAAATAACCTTCACGGGTCATTTTTTGTTGGTGGGGGCGGCTGTGACGAAATGGAATCAGATTCGTGCTGAACTGATAGAAATGAAAGGTATAGTGCTAGCTATTCAGAATAGTCAGATGTTATGGATAAGTGACTGGTTTAGAATCTAATAACTTGTGCTTATTACTTAAAACTGATTAAATATGACCAACTTATGAAAAAACATATAAATCTTATCAACTCCGCCGTTGCATTACTTCTTCTATCAGCAATTTTCGCATTTATTTTCTTACCGTATCATGTGCAGGATTTTCTCTATCCTTTTTTGGGTGCAAGTAATTACTCTAAATATGGAGTAGATAATATAGTTAACAGTATTCTTTACGGGTCTGTTTACTCAATGCTTTCTTTTGGTTCATTTATAGTAGGTATGATCCTTGGTTCTGTGGGTTTGTTTCAACAAAGAAGCAAGAAGGGCAAAATGTGGTGGGTTCTTTTATTATTGATGATAATTTGGCTATTAACTCTTCTTTACATTTGGTTTTACCCAATACTATTTCCTGCTCCTTTGGGAGGCTAAGTTAGTAATAAATCAAACTAAATAGACTTCATTAGAAGTCTATTTAAACATAAGCTTTATGGTGGACTTGGATGGAACTATTTTGAACCACTTGCATGAACAGCTTAAGGACTTTTACATTCAGTTGAATGGCTTGAATGTCGCTAGGGGATTGATACTGCCATAGTGTTATGGGATCACCCAGCTTGTAGTAAACAATAAAAACTGATTAAATAAGCTCAACTTATATTATTTACGAAAGGGCTTCTCGTGAACAAACAAAAATCTCAATCAGGTTTTGCGCATCTAGTAATAATTATTATATTGGCAGTGGCATTAGTTGGAACGTTAGGTTTTGTGTTTTATCAAAACGTTATTCAAAAAAAAGATACTGTTTCAAAAACAGATGAATCGTCAAAAAATTCAGATAATAGCAGCAAAACATCCATTGACGATAAAAATGTAACCACAGACCCAAACAAGGGTTATCTAGTGTTGGACGACTGGGGAGTGAAATTCAAATTACCTTCAAATCTTGGGAATAAGCATATTACCTATTACAAAGGCATAGCAACAAAAGGTGGCTACCTATTCTCTACGCAAGGCGTTGAGGCACTTGGCGGTGATTGTTTATATAAAAGTAATAGTTATTGGATGCCATTAGTAAGTTTATCTAAGAGCACGAGTACTCCTCAGCCTGACCCAACCGTTCAAGGGTTTACCGGTTATCCAATAACTAACTATGACGGTAATTATTACTACTATCAAAATGCTCAAGCTACATGTTCGGATAGTGATACAAGTCTACAGGCTCAGGACTTGGCACTGGTTAAGGAACTAGTTCTAAGTTTACAAAAACAATAGGCAATAACTGTAAGAATAATAAGAGGCTTTTATGCCTCTTATTTATAATGCTTATGCTTGGTGGACTTGGATGGAACTATTTTGAACCACTTGCATGAACAGCTTAAGGACTTTTACATTCAGTTGAATGGCTTGAATGTCGCTAGGGGATTGATACTGCCATAGTGTTATGGGATCACCCAGCTTGTAGTAAACAATAAAAACTGATTAAATAAGCTCAACTTATATTATTTACGAAAGGGCTTCTCGTGAACAAACAAAAATCTCAATCAGGTTTTGCGCATCTAGTAATAATTATTATATTGGCAGTGGCATTAGTTGGAACGTTAGGTTTTGTGTTTTATCAAAACGTTATTCAAAAAAAAGATACTGTTTCAAAAACAGATGAATCGTCAAAAAATTCAGATAATAGCAGCAAAACATCCATTGACGATAAAAATGTAACCACAGACCCAAACAAGGGTTATCTAGTGTTGGACGACTGGGGAGTGAAATTCAAATTACCTTCAAATCTTGGGAATAAGCATATTACCTATTACAAAGGCATAGCAACAAAAGGTGGCTACCTATTCTCTACGCAAGGCGTTGAGGCACTTGGCGGTGATTGTTTATATAAAAGTAATAGTTATTGGATGCCATTAGTAAGTTTATCTAAGAGCACGAGTACTCCTCAGCCTGACCCAACCGTTCAAGGGTTTACCGGTTATCCAATAACTAACTATGACGGTAATTATTACTACTATCAAAATGCTCAAGCTACATGTTCGGATAGTGATACAAGTCTACAGGCTCAGGACTTGGCACTGGTTAAGGAACTAGTTCTAAGTTTACAAAAACAATAGGCAATAACTGTAAGAATAATAAGAGGCTTTTATGCCTCTTATTTATAATGCTTATGCTTGGTGG
>Ga0214235_1000150_pt1 | contig 37519 bp, 33 predicted proteins | sample TroBogypolimnion_2_FD_153073 | JGI IMG/M metagenome (GOLD analysis project Ga0214235, IMG submission 153073) | Freshwater microbial communities from Trout Bog Lake, WI - 15JUL2008 hypolimnion | ecosystem: Environmental > Aquatic > Freshwater > Lake > Hypolimnion/Profundal zone ... | reverse complement strand
TTGCTTTAGCAACCGAATGACTGAGGTCATGACCATCTGCTAAGTAGGTGGCAATGGCTGAAGCCAATGAGCAACCAGTCCCATGAGTATTTTCAGTGGGTACTCGGTAGTGTTTAAATTCTTTGGACTGAATCACTTCAAGACCATCTTCCAAAGTCTTCCACATTAGGAAGTCAATCAACTGCGTATGCTTTGCATCTAGGTGACCACCTTTAATTAACACTGCCTGTGGACCCATATCGAGTAATTCTTGCGCAGCCAGTTTGAAATCCTCAGGACCAGAAACTTCACGACCCAATAATAAGGATGCCTCATCTAGATTTGGCGTAATTAATGTCGCCATCGGAAATAATTCTTTAATCATGGCTTGAGCTGTATCGTCACCACCTAAGCTAGCCCCAGATGTTGCCCTCAATACTGGGTCTAAGACAATATTTTTTACCCCGTGACGACGCAAACTCTTTGCAACAGTTAAAACGATTTCTGGGCTCGCTAACATACCAATTTTGACAATGTCGGCCCCTATATCCAGAAGCACGGCATCGATCTGAGCCTCAACCACATCAAGGTCTACATCTTGGATGCGAGTGACCCCTAAAGTGTTCTGAGCCGTGATGGCCGTGATGACGGACATCCCATATCCACCAAGAGCAGCAATGACTTTAAGATCGGCCTGCAGCCCCGCCCCACCACCACTATCGGACCCAGCAATGGTCAGTACTTTGGGGATCTTGATGGAAGTCGGAAGAGTTGCTTTCATCTTGCTATAATATCGGCTTATTCCTCGATAGCTCAGTTGGTAGAGCGCCGGACTGTTAATCCGTAGGTCCCTGGTTCGAGCCCAGGTCGAGGAGCCAATAAAGCGAATGAAATAAAGGACTTAGAGAAATCTAAGTCCTTTTTTCTTTTCCTAACCACTAAAGTCAAAAGTTTAGTGGTTTAGGTATTTGATTCATTGGTGATAATTCGCCCTTTGATACACATCCAACTTGGAGCAAATTCATGATGGTCTCACAAAGACTAATGAAAAATAGCTTGATCGCTTGCTTGTTATTGACATTGAGCTTTGGGTCAATGGCTAGTGATGGTGATCGAATCACCCCGCTAGAGAAGGAAGTTCAAGAGCTAAAAATAGATTGTCAAGTCTTAAGTCAGTTGTAAAAAAAGCCAAAATTCAAAAAACAACTGTAACAAGTGATGGCTGGAAAAATCTAGCCAACTGGCGGTCTTTGAAAAAGGCATCGAGTTATGACGAGGTTCGAGCAATGCTTGGTGAGCATGAGAAAGTTTCAGCTAGCGATCGATTTACCGAATGGAAATACTCAAACCGAAGTGATGCACTTTACATGAAGACTTGAGAGTGATTGAACCTGTTTATAGCTTAGCACTTCTTAATCAAAAAGGAGGCAAGCTTGATCGCCATATCGCTCAACCGCGGCATCGAAAAAATCAGCTACGCGAATTGGTGGCTCATCCTTTTAATTCTATGCATTAGTCAGTCTGAATACCAGAATTCTTCACAATCGTCCCCCACTTAACAGTTTCGTTTTTCTGAAATTCAGCCAACTCAGCTGAAGTAGATACTGCCACCTCGGCACCAATATCTAAAAAACGTTTTTTAATTTCTGGAGTCGTAAAGCTTTTATTTACATCAGCATTCAGTTGTTTCTGTATAGCAGGCGGTATTCCAGCTGGTGCATAGAGAGCATACCAAGCATAAGCATCAAAACCTGGAGCCATTGTCTCATTTAGCGTTGGTACATCAGGTAGCACTGCAGAGCGTTGCATACCAGTAGTTGCTAAGGCCTTAACTTTGCCAGATTGTATATAAGGCAATATTGCAACGCCTTGCTCAACAATGAAATTAATCTGGCCACCTAAAAAATCGTTCATTGCTGGAGATATTCCCTTGTAGGGAACGTGGGTCACATCTAAATTTGTCATTCGGGCAAGCATGACCGCATTGGTATGTTCTGTTGTTCCATTGCCCGCAGAACCAAAAGTTAGCTTGCCGGGATTATTGCGAGCATAGCTTAAAAATTCCTTTGTATTATTGGCGGGGATAGTTGAATTAATCACCAAATAACTAGGAGTTTTCACTAGCATTGAGATTGGCGTAAAGTCTCGTGCCGGATCATATTTCATGGTCTTATAAAGACTTTGGTTGACGGACATGATTCCGATTGACCCCAAAAATAATACATAGGGGTCGCCTTTTTCCCGAGCAACCAATTCAGCACCCAACATACCGCCAGCGCCAGGTCGATTTTCAACAATAACGGGCTGACCCCAAAGAGTTTGCAAGCTATTCCCGATGGCACGACCAATCAAGTCAGCCGCACCTCCTGGAGGGAATGGCACGATGAGATGAACCGGCTTGTTAGGGTATTGATTCACATTGCTTGATGAGGTATTGGCAGACTGAGCCCATACAGAATTTACAAGCAGAGACAGCGCCAATCCCAGAAATAAATAAGTAGATTTTTTCATGCTGGCTGAAATGCTGGATAGAGGGTATTATTTTCCAACTCTTCCCAATAGAGCTTAACGGGCATTCCAATATGCATATCGGCACTACTGCAATTGAAGATGTTGCACAAAATCCTTACGCCTTCTGGCAGTTCAACATACGCACAAATATAAGGAAGTCTCTCTTCATGACCAGGCCATGCAGAAAAGGTGTTAGTCCAAGAATAGACAACGCCATTGCCCGAAACCTCCTTCCATACCGTATCGCGCTTACCGCTATATAAACTGCCAGGACGTGGGAAAAATTGATACTTACCAGTCTTAGGGCATTGCTGTATCAATAATTTTTTTTCCTGACATCCCTCCCAAAATGGACCTGTATTCATATACATATTAGGCCGAGGCATAGGGCGTGGGATCTTTTTCACTTCCGGCTTTTTACTACTTTGTGCTGTTTTAGATGTTTCCATAATTTAAGCCTCCAAAATAAGTGCATTCGATACACCCCAGTTACGACCATAGGGGATCATTCCAATTCCAGTAACCAGAGCGTTATTGGGGCTTGGAATTTGGCGTACGCCACCCTCTTCAAACATTTGCCTCACTGCCTCTACAAAATTAGTGCCACCACCTGCCAGCCCTGCTTGGCCAGAAGAAATTTGTCCACCGCCAGTGTTCAAAGGTAGAGTCCCGTTGAATGAAAAATCATTGGCAAGAATAAAATCCGATGCGCAACCCCGCTCGCAGAAGCCAACGCCCTCCATCACCAACATCAAGGCAATAAAGAAATCATCATATGCCTGGAGCATTCTTACGTCTTTTACCGTCATACCAGCTTTACGTAAAACTTCTGGGCCTACCACCTCAAAACCGGTATCCGTTATTTCAGCAGAGAAATCAGAGCCTGTGTAATTACTAATCTCTGAATATGCCACCGGAAATATCATCTTATTCAGACCGAGTCTTTGAGCATTTTTCTTAGTGGTAACCAACACACCATTGGCGCCATCACACACCATAACGCTATCAAGCATCCTCAAAGGATCGGAGATCACTTTAGAACTCAAATAATCCTGTTCGGTAATGGGCTTGCGTAATTTTTCATAGGCATTCTCATTCAATAAAGCATGATTGCGCTGTGTAACTGCCAGCTTTGCCAAGGCCTCATCTTTCAAATTATATAAATGCCTATAACGTTGAGTGAGTAAACCAAAGACACCTACTGGCCCTCTCAAACCGATGGGATATTGAAATTCGTATCGTTGCGCTCCTTGCTCCGCGCCACCACCCATCATTGAGGACTGAGCATCTGCAGCTATAACTAGAACAGTTTCACAATAACCATCACGAATTGCAGAATGCGCGCGAGCAATATTGGCAATCGTTGATGCGCCACCTAAACCAGTAACTTGGTTCCAACGCGGGGTAATTCCTAACATTTCCGCCATATACACAGAATAAAATGGATTATTGGTTTCACTCATGGTTTCAGAAACCGCTAAGCCGTCTATATCCTTTGGCTCTAGACCCGTCTTATTCAGAATTTGTTCGAATACTTCAGAGGCCAAATCATAAGCAGAACGCCCAGTTTTAAAATCAATCTTCGTCTCGCCATAAGCAACAATGCCGATTTCTTTATTTCTATCCATTTCTACTCCGTTTTTATTTGACTCAATCTTGTCTAGGAAAACATACTACGAGCAATAATTTCTTTCATAATTTCATTTGAACCACCATAAATCTTGCCGAGTCGAACATTCTGAAACATCTTTGCAATGGGGTAGTCGAGAATGTAGCCATTACCACCATGTAACTGCAGGCATGTATCCACCACTTCATAGGCTTTTTGAGTAATCCACCATTTCGCCATGGCGGATGTAGATGTATCAAAACTACCATTGAGATAAGAAACAATGCAATGATCCAAAAATAAACGAGCTAATTTTGTCTCCGTTGCACATTCGGCTAATTTGAAACGGGTATTTTGCAGTTCCGATAATTTTTGGCCGAATACAAGTCGGTTTTCTACATACTCAATCGTTATTTCAATTGCCTTTTCCATCTGGGCTTGAAAATTAATCGCTATATATAATCTTTCTTGTGGCAATTGACCCATCATCTGATAAAAGCCCTGACCCTCAACCCCACCTAATATATTTTGCTTTGGTACGACCACATCGCCGAAGAATAATTCCGCTGTATCGGTGCCTTTGTAGCCCATCTTGTCGAGCAAACGCCCACGCTTAAAGCCTTTCAAGTCCTTAGTCTCCAGCAAAATCATGGAGATACCTTTGTACCCTGCCGTATCAGAAGTTTTGACCGCCATACACAGTAGGTCAGCATGAAAGCCATTAGTAATGAATATTTTAGATCCATTAATGCGATATTGATCACATTCAAGCACGGCGCGTGTTCTAATCCTCTGCAAGTCTGACCCAGCATCTGGCTCAGACATGGCGATTGAACCCACCATTTCACCGCTAATCATTTTGGGTAAGTACTTTTTCTTTTGCTCTTCAGTTCCATAGCTAATGAGATATTGCGCAACAATTCCACTATGGGGAATATTGCCAAATGAAGTCACTAATGCACGAGATTGTTCACCAAAAATAACCGCATCATGAGCAAGCGTTCCTCCAGACCCACCGTATTCCTCAGGTGCGCTAGCACATAACAATCCCATTTCCCCAGCCTTTAACCAAGCATCACGATCAATCATGCCATTTTTTGACCATCGCTCTTCATGAGGAAGAAATTCTGCTTGGAAAAATTTACTTACAGATTCACGTAACATCTCCAACTCAGGAGTCATCCAAGGTGACACATAAGTAGGGATAGGAATTTTATTTTTTTTCATTACAGATGTTTTTTCTAAAGCTGATTACTTAAAAGTATGCCAATTTTCCTTCTTAATTCCGCCTTCAAAACTTTACCCGTTGAGGTCCTTGGAAGTGCATCCATAAAAAAGACATGTTTTGGTTTTTTATAGCTTGCCAGATTCGTCCTGCAAAATTGAATCACATCCTCAGAGCTCATATCTTGATTTGACAATCGTTCAATAACGGCAACCACAGCCTCGCCAAACTTCAAATCTGGCACTCCTATGACTGCCACATCCTTCACGCCTTCACATCTTAAGATGGTTAACTCAACCTCTTTTGAATAGATGTTGTATCCGCCCGATAGAACCATATCTTTTTTTCTATCCACAAGATGGAGATACGAATCAGCATCTAACTTGCCCATATCACCGGTATAAAACCAACCCTGCTGAATGGCCTCAGAAGTCTCGCGGGGCTTATTAAAATAGGCTCGCATAATTAAGAAATTTCCAGGGACACCGCTTCTCACAGCAATTTCCCCAACCTCACCTTGAGCAACTTCTTTGCCGTCTTTATCGACTAGTTTGAGCTCAAGGCCCGGGGTTACTCTACCAACAGATCCTGCGTTGGTAAATTGATCATCGTGATCCAAGTGGGCTATACCCCCTGCCTCAGTCATAGCATAAAAGGAATAAATGCGAGCATTGGGAAGTGCCTGGGCCAATCTTTTCTTAATGTCCACTGGGAATGCCTCCCCTGTTGCTAAGATCACCCTGACACTTGAAAATCTTTCTGGATCAGCCTCAATGGAATCCAAAAGCATTCTGCCAACAGTTGGCACTAAGCCTATTAAAGTAATTTGATGATTATGAGTTAATTCTTTTGCGAAAGCCGCATCAAAGCGTGGCATCACAAATAGGCTGCAGCCATGCAAAATCATATTCATGACCCGGGCAAAACCCGTTCTGTGTGCTAACGGGGTAGTTACAAGTTGACGCTCCCGATCAGAAAGTCCCCAAATCTGAGAATTTAAGAAGTTATTCAAAATAATAAAATTAGATTGAGTCAGAATTGCACCTTTGGGGCTGCCAGTTGTTCCCGAGGTATAACAAATCATGCAATCATCAAAATCGTAAGGCAGTTCAGGCAGAATCTTCGCACCAGAGGCAATCAATGAAGCAAATACAAATTCGCCGTCAACAACACCATCAATCGATATTTTCTGTACGGTTGGAATGTTTTTTGAAGCATTTAAAAATACTTCTCTGGTTCGATCAGAAATAAATGCTACTTTTGGAGTACAGTCATTCAGTATGACTTCGATTTCACTGGCGACCAGCATGGTATTGATAGGTACGGCAATACCGCCTGCCTTTACCACCGCCAAAAAAGCCTGCACAAACTCAACGCTATTATGTAAGTAGATAGCAACTCGCCCGCCTGGTGCTATGCCTAATTGCTGAAGAGAATTGGCCAGCCGAGTTGAGGATTGATTTAACTCGCGAAAATTGAGCTGCTTCTGATCGCATGAAATTGCCAGTTTGTCTCCTCTAACACTTTCATGTAGGGCAAGGTAGGTTGAAAACTTCATGGGTGACTAATAGTTACTATCAAATGAACATTCATCCTCAACTTAAAATCCTTTAAATTGAGGCGCTCTCTTCTCGCGAAATGCACTAAGGCCCTCTTCCCTATCTTTAGAAAAAGCCAATGCAAAAAATGAGTCTGCTTCAACCATCATCCCCTCAGCAAGACTCGATTCAAAACCTCTCTCGATTGATTGCTTACAAAACATCACTGATAAAGGTGCATTATTTGCAATCTCTTGTGCAATTTCTCGAGCCTTCGCGATTGCTCCTCCAGTAGGCGTGACATGATTTATTATCCGCAGATCCAATGCCTGAGCTGCAGTTAATTTTCGCCCAGTCCAAATAAGCTCCTTGGCCAATGGCTTACCTACAATGCGCGCTAGGGTCTGTGTGCCAGCACCACCAGGCATCAGGCCAATTTTTGTCTCAGGTAAACCAAATTTTGCACCTGCGCCAGAAACAATAAAATCGCATAGCAACGCTAACTCAAAACCGCCACCCAAAGCATAGCCTTCTACTACGGCGATCACTGGCTTAGTCACCTCAGGTAAGCTGCGGAAAAGCTGATTCACCTTCCGACTCCTTTTACGCCGACGCCATAACTCAAAAATTTCTTCAGGATCTTGCTTAAATTCGCTGGTATCTACTCCTGTGCAAAATGCTTTCTCCATACCTTTAACAAGAATCAGCTTCATACTTACATCTGCCTCTGCGTCGGCAATGGCAGTGAGCAACTCGGACGCAGTCTGCTCGCGAATAGCATTCAATTTTTCAGGGCGATTAATAGTAATCTCTACCCAGCTCTCGTGACGCTCAACAATAATGTCGGTAAACATACTCACCTCCCAGTCTTATCTATTTTGTAAAATTATTCTGCCTGCATATTGGCTTTTTTCACAACAACAGCCCATTTTTGGATTTCACTTTTCTGAAATTGCGAAAACTTTTCAGCAGAAGATCCTATGGGCTCAACACCAATCTCTATAAATCTGGCTCGAAAGGCGGGATCAGCGAAGGCTTTCATCATGGCGGCCTCTAGCTGAGCAACTATGGGCTGGGGCATACCTGGTGGGCCACATAAAGCAAACCAAGTAAAGGCATCAAACCCCGGAAGACCCGATTCCGCAATCGTTGGAACATTCGGCATTTGGCTTGAACGCGTTGCTGTAGTTACAGCTAAAGCTTTTAATTTTCCACTTCTTACCATTGGCAAAATAGAAGGGCCCAGGCCCATTGCCATTTCGATATGTCCTCCAACAAGGTCAGGCATCAAAGCGGCATCACCCTTATATGCGATAGGAACTATTGAGACATTTGCCATGCTCTTAAATAGCTCGAAGTTAGTATGATGAGAGCTACCGTTGCCAACGGTCCCGTAAGAGTACTTACCTGGATTCTTTTTGGTTAACTCAATTAATTCTTTTACTGAATTCGCCGGAAAACTTTCATTCACCACCAAATAACTTGGCATTGCCACCAATAGAGATATGGGAGTGAAATCATTAACTGAGTCATACGGAATCGACTTGTATAGACTCTGATTAACGGACAGCACCCCCGTAGAGCCAATCATTAAGGTATAGCCGTCTGGAGGGGCTTTTGCCACAAAGGTAGCGGCAACAATCCCGCCTGCACCAGTCTTATTTTCCACAAGAACTGGCTGTCCAAGGGTATCGCGAAGGTATTTAGCAACTTCCCGAGCAATATTATCAGCGGGTCCACCCGCTAAAAATGGCGCAATTAATTTAATTGGCTTATTCGGATAAGGCTGAGACATAGCGGTTTGTGAAAAAGCAACTCCGAGCAATAGACCCAGAGTGAGAAATGCGAAATGGCGTTTGACTAAATTCACCTTTATAGCCCTCCAATAAAACACATTGCCAGAATATTACTCAACCGGTTAATATAGTTAGTATACTAACCATGATAACGATAGACGCATTGGGAAAAACCCTTACCACGAAATTTTATTGCAATGCACAAATCAGAGTAGCTAAAGATAAAATTTACTGGACACTACTCATCACTTTTTTATGTCAAAAAATAAATCAAACCTAATCGATGACTTGTATCATCGCCCTGGCTTTCTCATTCGACGAATGCACCAATTATTCGTTGGTATTTTTGAGGATGAATGTAAAAATCTTAATCTGTCTCCGCCCCAATATAGCGTTATAAAGGTCCTCTCTTTGCACCCAGGACAAGACCAGTCAAGTCTTGCAAGAATGGTTGGGCTTGACAAAGTTACTACCCTTCACATTATTCGGAATTTAGAGGCTCGAAAATTAATTTCCCGAGTCAGATTGCCTAACAATAAAAAACGCTTCTCAATTGTGCTCACAAACTCTGGAATCACAATGGTCAAAAAGTCTCAAATCCTCGTGAATAAAGCCTATTTACGAATTATGGCACCGATGACTGCTACGCAAGGTAAGCAATTTCTTGGATTATTAGAGTTATTAACTTCATCACTTGAGGCGGATGCCCGAGCACCACTTGAAAAAAGATAAGGCTTAAGCCATTTACACAGTTAATTCAATCAGGAAGGACGGAGGATGGCCACAAACCTTGAATCTGACTTTTGAAAGACGAATACCATTAAGGCCATCGTTGATAAAGTTTAAATCAACTCTTTTTTGCGAAAATTAGCCAGACGATTATTTAAGCTCTTGAGCGTGAGAAGGCTGTATTTATCGCCATCAGACCAATTTCTGCCCTTCCACTCAATGCCGTCTGCGGTAATACTTCCAAAGGGTTCTCTACCCTCTTTTGCATAACCCTCAAGAATCAACATTAATACAGCTCGGTCATCAGATCCGTTGGCATCTTTAAGTGCATCCAAAATAGGCTTCGTGATCCTATCTTTGTAGGTGACTTTTGTATCTGGATGGTTAGGACTCGCTGGCGCTTCAAAGATGTACTCATGTGGCCATTCAAATATATTGCGAGCAGCATTTTTTACAGCCTCTGGGCTCACTGTGTGGACCTGAGTATTTTTAGAGTCTCTAGGAAGATCTAATCCTAAGATCCAAGCTTCAAATTCTGCAATACGGCTATAGCGCTTTTCTTCACTATCCCGCTTCTCCTCTTCTTGCGACATCAGCAAGGTAACCCAAGCCCAAGCAATATCTTTAGGCGTAGAAAATTCCTGAGACAGTATGTGGCTAGCTCGCTTGAGGATGGGTTTTGATTTAAGCTTGGTCATTATATTCTTTCGTTGATGCCTTCAATTTGGGGTGGCAAAGCCAAGGGGAAGACTCCCAATCATTTTGATGCTGCTTGCCATAGACCGCTAAGGATACACTTGATTCGGATCGATAAGGCTATACACCCATTCATTATGAGATTTCAGCTTAATCATACCTTTGCTGATTTTTTATTACATCCTGCAACAAACTCATTGGCGATCAAGCCACTAGCGCCAGCTTTATTCTCAACGATAACTGTTTGGGCGAGTGCTAGCTGTAATTGCGCAGCAATAATTCGGGCGGCGCTATCGACATTGCCATCTGGAGGATAGGGAACAACTAGTTTGATAGGCTTGACGGGCCATTGTTGCGCTGCTGCGTAATTAATGAAGGAAATGCAAAGACTTAGGGCTAAAAATAAAAATTTCATTAGGCTCTCCTTCTATACATAGGTAAATTAATAGAACAAACTAATTCGAAGTGATACCTACTAGCTTCACTAAATTCCCCGATTTTTGATATTCAGATACAAAAAAATCATTGAACTGCTCAGGCGTACCGCCACGAATAATTGCCCCTTGTGAAAGCAGCGTTTCCCGTAATTCTTTTTCCGTGAGTACTGCATTTAAGATCTTATTAAGCTGATCCACAATTGGGCGCGGCGTACCAGCCGGAAGCAAAACACCAAACCAGGTGCCGGCTTCAAAATTACTTAGACCGACTTGCTCCATAGTTGGGACATCTGGAAATTGCGGCGATCGGTCTTTAGACGTAATCGCTAGCGCCCTTAATTTATCAGCTTTAACAAAAGGTGCGGCAGTACTAAAGACATCAAACATTAAGTCAATATCCCCGCCCACCAAACCAGTTAATGCTGGACTACTACCCTTATAAGGTACATGGGTCATTTCTATTTTAGTGGCCATCTTAAAAGACTCTGCTGCTAAATGTGCAGCACTCCCATTGCCAAAGGAACCATAATTTAACTTACCCTGCTTTTCCTTTGCCTCCTTAATTAAATCAGCAACAGAATAGATCTTCGTATCCGGATTGACGACCAAGAGTAGAGGTTGTGTAGCAATTAAAATGACTGGATCAAATCCTTTTACAGGGTCATATCCTAACTTAGGGTAAGTATGGGGAGATACTACTAGAGGGCCGGCTGCGCTAAATAAAATCGTATAACCATCTGGGGCGGATTTGGCCACGACTTCTTGGCCGATAGTACCGCCTGCACCAGCTCTATTATCAACAACAACAGGTTGACCCAATTTGGTAGACAATGATTTGGCGATTAAGCGGGCGGTAATATCAGTAGAGCCCCCTGCAGCATAAGGAACGATCAGCTTAATTATTTTATTGGGGTAATTTTGTGCATAGGAAGAAACAGAAACTATAGTCACAAGAAAAAAAATGGAATCGAGAAATCTACGTAGCTTAAAAAAAGACATGATCTTCCAATGCATAGCTAGCTCCTAACAATCGGTTCTAATTCATTTAAGTAACACTACTCAGATTTAATGCCCGCCTTGGAAATTACGTTCGACCATTTAGCATCTTGAGCTAGAAAAAATTTATTAAAATCCTCAATTGACCCACCCAAAATAGAAACCCCTTGTGCAGAAAAATTCTCTTTCACGTCTTCACTCTTTAGGGCCTTATTCAATTCGATATTAATCTTCGTTAAGATTGATTTTGGAACATTGGCAGGGGCAACAAGTCCGTACCATACCGACACCTCAAACCCTGGGTAACCTTGTTCTGCTAGAGTCGGAATGTCGGGTGCAGAGGGCATCCGATGAGCTGATGTGACACCTAGCGCCCTCATCTTTCCCGCCTTTACATGCGGTAATCCATTGGGGAAATTGTCAAACATCACATCCAACTGCCCGCCCAATAAATCAGACACCATTGGCGCACTACCTTTATAGGGAATTTGACTTAAATTCGTGCCGGTAACATTCTTAAAGTATTCCATGGACAAATGTTGTGATGTGCCACTACCAGATGACCCATAGTTCAACTTTCCAGGGCTTGCTTTAGCGGCGGCAATTAAGTCCCCCAAAGATTTTATTGGTGAATCTGAGCGAACCAATAATAAATTAGGGGTTTGTCCGCCAAGAATAATGGGTGAAAAATCTTTCTTAGAGTCGTATGGAAGCTTATTTGACAGATATTGATTAACCACCAAAGGAAAACCGGCAACGAGCAATGTATAGCCGTCGGCGGGGGCCTTCGCACCGAGATCTGTACCAAGAATTGTTCCTGCCCCTGGCTTGTTATCTACGATGAAAGACTGACCAAGAGCGGTCTGTAATTTTCGAGAAAATATCCTGGCCATCGTGTCATTAAATCCCCCTGGCGGATAAGGCACGATAATTCGGACAGATTTTTCGGGATAGAGATCGACATTCTGTGCAAAAGAAATTTGGCCACTCAACCCGAAGAGAAAAATACAAAGCAGAAAAAGTCTAGTCTTTAATAAGTATCCCATCTCTACAACCTCCTCATTACATCGAATTTAGCAACTGATTCATGAAATAAACCTAAACTTATAAATTAAGCTCTTGGATCAGTTTCCCCCAATTTTTTCTATCGAATTCGATTTGCTTGGAAAATGTCTCTGCAGACATTGGAATGGATTCTGCGCCAATACTTGCTAATCGAGCCTGAACATCGGGACGTTGCAAATACTTTTGTACCTCCCGATGCAATTTGCTCACAATGGCATCAGGCGTTCCTGCTGGAGCAAGTAGTCCAAACCAAGAGTTCACCTCAACCCCCATGACCCCTGATTCCCGTAAGGTGGGAACCTGAGGTAGAGCCTTTGCCCTTTGACTTCCTGCAACCCCGAAAGCTTTGAGTTTGCCATTTTGAATATTTGCTAATACGGTCGGGAGGTGATCAAACATCATGTCCACCCTAGCAGAGAGTAAGTCGACCATTGCAGGCGAAGCTCCTTTGTAGGGAATATGCGTGAATGGTATTTTAGTTTGGGATTGAAATAACTCACCGGTTAAGTGAGATATCCCCCCAGTACCAGCGGATGCATAGCTGAATGGAGTAGTTTGGGATCTTGCCAGCACAAGAAAATCTTTAAAAGAATCGACTTTAATCCCTGAGTTCACCACCAATACCACAGGAATTTGGGCAACCAGAATGATCGGCCTGAAATCCTTTTCGGTATCGTATTGAAGATTTTTATATATAAATGGGGCAATTGTTTGCGTTGCCGTCACCCCCATGAATAACGTATACCCATCAGGCGGAGTCTTCGCCACATAGGCAGCCGCTATGGTGCCACCAGCACCGGTTCGATTTTCAACAATCACCGGATTGCCCAGTGATACGGTTAGACCTCCCGAAACCATGCGCGCCAAAATATCAGCGGAACCGCCTGCTGAAAATGGAACAACAATAGTGATGGGCTTATCTGGATAAGATTGAGCAGCTGAAGGACCGGAAAAAAAACATCCCACCAAAAAAATGAAAAGTATATTCTGCATAAGTCTATTCATGGAAACTTTTCATTAGCAATCGCTCAAAGACCAAGGCAGACGTATTTCATTTCCAAATACTCATCAATACCCCAGGTGCTACCCTCACGCCCTAAACCAGATTGCTTGACTCCGCCAAATGGGGCCACTTCAGTGGAAATAAAACCTGTGTTGACACCCACCATGCCGTATTCCAGAGCCTCAGCCATCCGCCAAATTCTGCCAATATCACGGCTATAAAAATAGGACGCCAGACCATATTCACTATGGTTTGCCAGCGCCACGATCTCATCATCGTTATCAAAAGAAATAATAGGGGCTACTGGACCAAAGGTCTCCTCATAAGTCATCAGCATAGACTTATCGACGTTCGATAAGATGGTGGGCTCAAAGAATGTACCCTCTGCCCCAAGCTTCTTGCCGCCTAGATGTAACTTTGCCCCCTTTGCTAGAGCGTCCTGAATATGGCGCTCTATTTTTTCAATAGCCTGTCCGTCAATCATGGGACCTTGTTGCACACCCTCCTCTAGACCATTTCCGACTTTAATTTTTTTTGTCGCTAATAAGAACTTTTCTAGAAATTGATCGTGTATCTTTTTATGCACATAAAACCGATTTGCACTAATGCAAGTTTGTCCTCCATTGCGGTATTTTGACGCAACCGCACCAGCGACTGCAGCATCAATATCGGCATCCTCAAACACAATAAAAGGCGCATGCCCACCAAGTTCAAGGGCAATTTTTTTAATAGTTGGGGAGCACTGCCGCATCAGTATCCTGCCAACTTCGGTTGAGCCTGTAAAGGAAATATGCTTTACCATAGTTGAATCGCAAAATACCTTACCAAGCGATATCGACTGATCAGCACTAGCGGTAACAATATTGATTACTCCCTTTGGGACTCCAGCACGATCAGCGAGCACTGCTAATGCCAGAGCAGATAATGGCGTCTGTTCTGCGGGTTTGATGACAATGGTGCAACCAGCAGCCATAGCTGGCGCGATCTTACGAGTGATCATAGCAATCGGAAAGTTCCAAGGCGTAATAGCTACACACACGCCAATCGCCTGTTTCAAGACAACGATTCTTTTATCCTGCCAAGTGCTAGCAGGCAAAGATCCAGAAATCCGTTTAGCCTCTTCAGCAAACCATTCCAAAAATGAGGCGCCGTAAATAACCTCGCCCTTTGACTCCTCAAGAGGCTTACCTTGCTCTAGCGTCATTAATGTCGCCAAGTCTGAAGCATTTTCAATAATAAGTGAATACCAGCGACGCATAATCGTTGCACGCTCCTTTCCAGTCATCTTGCTCCACAAAGGAAAGGCAACACTTGCAGCCTCAATTGCTAACCGGCCATCACCATCATTTGCATCGTAAACCTGGGTGATGAGAGCACCTGAGGCAGGATTAAATACTGGAAACTGATTTTTTCCAGTTACCCATAGGCTATCAATGTAAGACGCATTACGAAACAGTTCCGGATCTTTTAATAATTTATTAATATTCTCCATTGCTTCACTCATCTCATTTCATCCCTATAAAAGATTCTTACTCTGCATGTATGCCGGTTGTACGTATTAATTCAGACCACTTAGCCATTTCCCGCTTAACTTGATCTCTTAATTTTTCTGGAGAGCCACCCACTACATCTGCCCCCAAGTCGGAATACCTTTTCTTAACATCTGGCATTTCGAGAACTTGATTGGCACCTTGGTTGAGTAACAAAATAATGGAGCGAGGGGTGCCCGCTGGGGCATATAGTGCAAACCACCCAGATGCTTCGAACCCAGGAATTGTTTCAGCAACCGTTGGAATATCTAGCGCCGCACTAGATCTAGACTTGCTCGTTACAGCCAGCGCCCGTAATTTCCCTGCCTTCACCAAGGGCAAGGAGGACGGAATCCCATCAAACATGATCGGGACATGTCCGCCCATCACGTCCGTTAAAGCTGGGCCACTTCCTTTATACGGGATATGCTGAATGTTGATACCGGCGCTTTTTTTAAAGAGCTCACCAGCCATATGAGGTGTAGAGCCTTGACCAGGCGCTGCAGAACTCAACTCTCCAGGTCTAGCCTTTGCATAATCAATCAACTCTTTTAAAGTTTTGACTGGTAAATCAGGATTAACCACAATAATATTTGGAGATATCGTGGCCCAAATAATGGGCTCGAAATCTTTCACGGGGTCATAGCCAATATTTTTATATAGGAAGGGATTAATGCCGTGCGTACCACCCGTTGAAAATAGCAAGGTATAACCATCTGGTTGAGCGTTAGCCACATACTGCGCCCCAATATTAGCACTAGCTCCAGGCTTATTTTCCACAATAATCGTTTGCTTTAGAACGGTACTCAGTTTCTCAGCCAGCACCCTACCTGTTACATCTGTTGGGCCACCGGGTGGAAAAGGAATGACCATAGTGATAGATCTCGAGGGATAGACATCCGGAGCACCAATCGCAGTGAAACTTAGAAAACCCCCGATACAAAACAAGAGGATCTGCAGCCTAAACAAACTAATCATATTTATCTCCCAAGCATGAATTTAGGGGTATCGTAATTTGCAATCTATTCTGCGGTTGCGCCTGATAATTCAATAACCTTTTTCCACCGCAGCTTTTCCAACTGGGTTGCCGCCCTCATATCATTCGGTGTCCCAGGCAAAGTTTCTAGGCTGACCTCCCTCAACATGGCAACGACATCTGGTCTCTTAAGCAGCTTATTCAAGGCGGCATTCATTTTCTTAACCACTGATGGTGAAATTTTGGCTTGAGAGACCATTCCAAACCACACCATGGTAGTGAGTCCGGGATAACCTGATTCAGAAGCAGTAGGCACATCAGGTAACTGAAACCAGCGTTTTGAGGAAGTGACCGCAATAGGCCTCACAGAACCTGCTTTGATTTGAGACAATAGTTGCGGCATATTGTCGGTATTAAATTGCACCTCTCCAGCAACCAATGCTTGCATCGCCGGACCATTGCCACGATAAGGAACGTGAACAATATTCAAACCAGTTTGACTGGCAAATAACTCATTTAATAAGTGGCCAGTACTACCAACGCCTGCGCTGGAGTATGTCAACTTTCCTGGGTTGGCCAAACCATAGGAAACCAACTCCCCTAAAGTAGTGACTGCAAGTGATGGGGTAACGACGACAACGTTAGGCGTCTCAGCAATTAATCCCACAGGCGCTAGATCTGTATCGGGATTATGTCCAAGCTTAGTTTTATATAGGAAGGGGTTAATTGCCAACTGCGTATAAGTAAGCACCATAAAAGAATGATCATCTAATGGTCCTTTAGCAAAAGAGCTTACTCCGATTGACCCATTGGCTCCACCACGATTTTCGACCACAACTGGCTGCCCAAGTTCATCTCCCAGCTTGACTGCTAGCCTCCTCGCCAAAATATCGGTGGAACCACCAGCAGCATAAGGAACCACAATTTTGATTGGATGATTGGGCCAAACTGGATCCGCCAGAGCGACTTGCAATGTAAGCCCGCAAATACACACGCATAGTCCAGCCACAGACTTAAAAAATAGTATATGTAGATTCATGAAAGATTTTCTCCATTTTGGTGTAACTCTTTTAGTGCAGTCTTTTTAACTTTTCCTAATGCAGTTCTAGGCAGCTCATCAACGATGAGATACTTTCTTGGTATTTTGTAGCCTCCTAAAGATGACCTGCAAAAACCAATCAATACTTCACAAGCAATCTCAGGATCGCCAGGATTTACCCCGCTTTTTGGAACAATCACTGCTAGCAGAGCCTCGCCATAAATATCATCAGGTATTCCGACAACAGCGACTTCCATAATTTTGGGATGCTTTAACAAAACGATTTCAACCTCCCGGGTATAAACATTCTCACCACCCGTTTTCACCATTTCTTTTTTTCGGTCGCGAATATACAAATACCCTGCATCATCCATTTGAGCTATATCCCCGGTATAAAACCAACCATCGATATAGGCGTCCCGCATTTCATCTGGAGCATTCATATACCCCTTGGAGACTTGAGGGCCCTTAACAATCAGTTCCCCCAGCGCTCCCGGAACCACATCCAAGCCTTCCTCATCAACAATCCTCATCTCAGTAGCGGGTAGGATTTTTCCAGCAGAATGGAGTAAATGAGGAGAGTCTTTAAAAGCTCGTTGATGATCATTCCCGTCCAAAATAGATAAGTAAGGGGAAGTCTCTGTCAATCCATAGCATTGGTGAAATTCAACCTGAGGTAATTTTTCATGAGCGAATCTAAGCCAGTTATCATCCATTGGAGAAGTCCCATAACTAATCAAACGTAGAGTTGCAAGATCCACATCTTCAAATTGAGTCTCCTTCAGAAAGCGTACAAGCGTAGTTGGCACCAGACTTAAGATCGACACTTTCTGTTGCTCAATAGCCTTTACCACGGCTTCTGTCGAAAATTCAGAAAGGTAAACATGGCTTCCGCCAAACATTGTTACTACTGTTGCTTTAAGATCAGTTGAATGAAACATTGGCGAGATATGCAAATACACATCCCTTGATGATGGCCTAATGAAGTTGGCAGTCTGAAATGCATTTGAAATAATATTTCTATGGCTCAATCTCACGCCTTTACCGCGTGCAGTCGTGCCACCAGTAAAAAGCCAAATCGCATCGTCATCTTCCTTCAGGCTAACCGCTGGAATTGGATCAGCTTCGTTCAGTACACTGTCTAATGTTCTGTATTCGAACGAAATACTATCTGAGTCAATCGCACTAGGTATCACCACAATGGTATTGCCAAAGTGCTGAACCTGTTCGATCAAATGAATAAAAATATCTTCTACAAAAATCAACTGACAGTGAGCATCCTTCAAGATATCTGATATTTCAACGGGAGATAGCCTAAAGTTAATGGGGACAGGAATCATGCCGGCCCAATAGCCTGCGTTAATTAACTCAGCGTGATATGGACTATTTTTAGAAATAATCGCAAAACGATCACCCTGTTTTAATCCTAGTTGACTGAACATACCCGCTGCCTTGGCGATGCGAGATAGATATTCTGTCCACGTTAAGAATCGGGGATTGCCATCGCTCTCCCGGTAAATTGCCTGATGATTCGGGAAATTTTGGGCAGTGTTTCGAAGAAGAGAAATCAGAGTACTCAATTCACAACCCTCTTTTTTTTGCTAATTGAGACAAATTCAAGCCATGACGCTCTGGTGCAGCCCTATTCCCAGAACCGCGTTGCGGCATCATTGGGATTTCAAAACTTTGAAAATGGCAAGCCTTGATGATAAGAATTAGTTTCCAATAACCGCCACCCAGCACTATCAATGTCGATGCCAAGAAAAATGGTAGCAACCCCACTTCACCACCTATACAGGTGTAAATTAACAACGCTACTGGCAAGAGCTGCCCAAAAATCAAGACTGGTACTTTAAGGGACTTAATCTCCCGCCTTGCAAGCGGTCCAATGCCGTCAGACTTTGCATTGCGACTGTACAAAATAAAATAATTAGCATTGATTAGGCCCAACACAATTCCAGCGCTGCACAATATCAAAATATGGGATTGGAGATCGACGTGTACTAATGATGCCGCTAATCCTAATAAACTAAGGCCCTCATATAACCCTGAGAAAAAAATCATCCAAGGAATATAAGGCGCTCTCCAACTAGGAATTCCTTTGGAGGCAAATAAAATTCTGGCTTGTGATACAAGAAATCCAAAGGCAGCAAAACTAGCGAGCCCCAATGCCAAAAAGTTGTTGAAAAATAATCCAGCCAATACTGCTGGATAAAATATCGCCACGCACCACGTCTCTCTAGTCATCCAGGATGACTGTGGTCTTAGTAACACATTTAAGAAGCGGAGTTTTCGGCCGATCTTTAGGAAGACGAAAAATAGACCACACCCCATAATGACGCCAGCCATTAAATTTAATATAGCCAATTGACGGAGGTCAGCAATCCCTATGCAATAAGCAAAATAGGCCATCAAAGCAAAGCCAGATGCCATCCCCCCCAATATGAAGTTCATAGCAGCTCGATAATCCCAAAATGTTTGGCGCTTGCCTACCAAGGGATTGGATGTGTCCGACATGACCTCGTCACTCCGATCTGCATCTGATAATGGATTTCCGGATAAGGTCGCAGGAATCTCATATAAATATTTGATTTGAGGATCATTGCCTAGCGCCGCATGCATCTGAAAGGTTTTATTTTCTCTAGCTAGCGTAGTGACTTGACTTAAGGGATTGGCAAAATCCCCGAACTGAATTGCCTGCGTAATGCAAGAAGTCGCACAAGCTGGGGTGACTTCGGGGTCTACCCCGGGAATGAGATTCAGAACTTTCGCCTCATCGATACGATCAATACAGAAAGTACATTTATTGGCTACCCCGACTCTATCAGGATGTGAAGTCAGTACCTCTTGAGCAGTTTTTTCGCCATAGTAGCCCTTAGGATCATGCACAATTGTTCTAGCCTGATATGGGCATGAAACTGCGCAATACCCACAACCAATACAAGCATCGTAATCCATGGTAACCAAACCATCGGCACGTTGCTTCGTTGCTCCAGTCGGGCATACGGGCACACAAGAGGGGTTGGCGCAGTGCTGGCAACCCGTTACCAAAAATAATCTCTCAACACTAGGAAATTGCCCGTACTCAACATCCAAAACTTTACGCCATTGAACACCTGGTGGCGTGTCATTTGCTTGCTTACAGGCGATAGTGCATGTCTGACAACCCACGCAACGGTTTAAATCAACAATCATTCCATAACGCGTTGTCATGATTTTTTCCTCGCCACATCTGCCGGTGGATTTAAATCTTTTCGGACAGATACTCGCATTAGATCAGCGCCGCTTCCTGTCGCATCTGTAGTAGCCAAAGACAAGGATGTCAAAGAATTAAGACTGCCAACACCGAGATTTTTTGCATATGGAGTGATCCAATGATCAAATTGACCGATTAGCAAAACAGTATCAGGCCTAATCCCCTCACGCAAAGTAGCGCGACCATGCGTTTTACCAGTAGGTGATTCGAGAACTATGGCGTCGTTATTTCTAATTCCCATCTTTCGCGCAACTGATCGATTGATGATGATGCCATCATGACCAGCTACATTTTGAGCCATCTCTTGTATCAATGGCAACCCAACATTTGCACCCCAGGCATATTGCATACTCCGGGCAGTAAGCGCCCAAAATTGAAATTCTGCCGGATCCCTTCCAAACTCTTGCGCCTGTCCAGCCCAGATATCCGGAAATGGCTTGTATCCTGGTAGCGCCTCATATTCTTCAAGCTGCTTATCCCACCATTCAATACCAATTTCATGCAAGCGATTTGAAAGCTGCTCACCATGACGCTTAATATTTTCTTGGTACGGCATTTCAAATCGGAGGCCTTGCCGTTTCATTTCAGGATAGAGATACCAATCCAATTGAGAAAATTCTCTTAATAGATAACCATTCTTCTTGAACCACTCTATTCCGACAACTTCTTTTCCATCGGTTAACTCATGGCTAGCTGCTTTTGCAATTGCATCCCAGATTTGGTCTGCGTTGTGTTGCACTTCGGGATCTAATGCATAGTTATATTGATCGGTTTTAAGAGCAATTGCTGCGGACCCACGATTAATCGACTCATTGTATTTACGCAATAAGCCCGTTCTCTTAGCAAGCTCCGAGGCAATATCAGTCATGTCCATGCACTCACCAGCCACCTGGACTGCTGGTTGCCGAATTGCCCAACCCTGATGATGCCAAAACTGCTCTCCAGATCCAGTGCCACCAATTCTTGATAACTGAAGGCTTTCAATATCAGTAGCATCAGGGAACAACACATCGGCCATATAGTTGGATTCATCCAATGTGTATGCAAATGCGAGCGTAAAAGGAAACTCCGCTATTCTTTCGGCTACAAAAGGTGCATTCCAAGATGAAATCGCAGGATTAGTGCGATAACAAATCCAAATCTCCGGCAAAGTCTGTTTTGGCCAAGGACTTGGTGGATTTTTTTGGAAAAGCCAAGGGAGATGTGCTGGGCCAAGCGCCGCAGACCACGGAGAATTCGAAGCCAATGGAACAAGCATCTTGTAAGCATTGCGGATATGGGGTTTAGATTGCCACTCCTCTTTGGTTGTACTGTTAAAGGGATAGGTCATGAACCCATCTGGGCCAGCTGAAATACTTTTCAGTCGATTGTCGGCGGGACGATTGATCCTTACCTTAGTACCCAAAGTACTGCCAGGGACTTCTAGAGCACCAACCAAACAAGCAAGCAGTGTTCTCGCCCAAACAGCCTGATACCCACCCCAGCCATTGTTGACCCCTTTGCCAAGCATAATTCCAACTGGACGATGAGGAAGTATTTCACCTTCAATTTCAATCGTCGCTCCAACACAAGCATGCGCTACAAACTCATCTGCAACCTTCCTAATCGATTCAGGCGACACATCGCACTCTTGCGCAGCCCACTCTGGGGTGCAAGATGCCAGATGCTCTCGTAACATTTCTAGCGAAGGCTTTACTACTACTGAGACATGATCCCATCGCTGTTCATCTGCACCAATTTCAACGCCTGATGCGATATAACTTCCACTAAGGGCAAGCTCTTCGAATGCGTGATCGGAAAAAGCATCGAATGGCTTAGCCTGATTCTCCCGAAGACTCCACATTAGAGGCTTTAGCGAAACTGAATCACGCAAGAAATAGCCGTGAGGGCCAACTAAATAAGGGGAGTTGGTATCTTCAGCCAAGAAACGAACATCACAAACCGACTTCCAATCCAATTCATACAAAATACGATGAATCACTGCATACAGAAATGCAGAATCCGTTTTTGGCTTGATGGGAACCCACTCGGCAGAAAGTGCTCCGGTAACAGAGAGATGTGGTTCAACTTGAACCCGCTTGAGGCCCCTGACACGGGCATCGGCTTGACGCCAAACACCAGTGACACCCGATGACGCCTCCTGATTGTTTCCCAAATTAATAATGTAATTGGTATTTGGTGAGTCAACCGTGACTGTAAACGCACGGTGCCAAAACTCTCCATATAAATGTTCTGAGTGATAACACTTAGCGCCTTGGCCGCTACCAAAACCAAAATCAATCGGACCCCAAGATGATAAAAATGCAGGGAAAGAGCCCATATATCTGGTTGGGGTTCCACCGCCGCCAAAACTTGCAGCAACCCTTGGGTAACCCTCTTCATCAGTCAGGCCTTTTTCTCGAATGGCATTCATCCTAGCCGCGACTATTGAGAATGCCTCATCCCAGGATATTTCTACGAATCCAGGGTCATGATCACGACCTTTTTGCGGGTTTGTACGTTTCATGGGGCGAGTAATGCGATTGGGATTATTCGTTTTTTGAACAATTCCATAAGCCTTTATACATACCCGGCCCTCTGCTGGATGCGCGGTTCCAATCCCAAAATTAGGCTCAACCCGAATCGCAATCCCATTCTCAACCTCAACATTCAATAGGTCTGGCCCACAAACACACTGATTGCAGTAGACGGGGACAAGCTTCCGGGTACCTCTTAAGAGTTTAGTAGAATTCGACATCAATTACTCACCGCGGTGTTGTTTAACAGCAAGCGCTTTAGCTTCCAAGCGTTCCTTTTGCATACTCAAGTCAACCACAAAACGAGTATGTTTTGCCCTGCCAACTGTGTCCAATTCATCTTTTACTTCGGCCTCGAAATTGATTCTGCGACCCTCAATGCTGGTGATTTTAACTATGACATCAACCCACATTCCGATCAAAGTTGGCCCAAGATGATCTATTTCAACTCTTGCACCGACCGTATTCTCCGAGTCATCTAAATAGTTACTTAGCAGATCTCTGCAGGCATTTTCTACATCCTTGACCATCAGCGGTGTTGCATAAACCCGTAGGTGCTCACCCATAAATCCAATGGTTCTATCTTTATCAATTTCATAACGTTTAGTGAGAGTGGCGCCAATATTGAGACCTGGTTTCATTGATACCTCCTAAGGGAAATTAAATTAATGCGCATTACGGATATCGGTAACTGTAAGGCGCGGAGTGAGTATTTCATCACTAGTTTGGAGTTCTAGCAAAGCGGGGCGCCCAGCGAGTTTGGCGCGCTCAAAGGCATCTGGAAAATCTGTGGTTGACTTTACTAATTCAGCATAAGCGCCATAGGACTTGGCAAGCTCAACAAAATTCGGGTTAATTAATTGCGTTCCCCATACATTACCAGGGTAGTGGCGTTCTTGATGCATACGGATGCTGCCGTACATCCCATTATTAATAACAATAATAATGACATTGGCATGGTACTGAACTGCCGTAGCCAGTTCCTGTCCATTCATCAAAAAACAACCATCTCCAGCAAAGCAAATTGAGAGCCGATCTGGGTGCTCAATTTTCGCAGCAATCGCAGCAGGTAAGCCATACCCCATGGTGCCGCTAGTTGGCGCGAGTTGAGATTTATATTTTTTAAACTGAAAAAATCTTTGTACCCAGAGGGTGTAATTGCCAGCACCATTAGTGATATAGGAGTCCTCAGGAATTGTGGTGTTCAGATACGAAACAATTTCTCCTAGATTGATATCGCCAATCGTATTTAGCGGCTCAATATAGTCTAAATAATGCTGCCTGCCAGCAGAAACCCATTCCTCTTGTTGATTTGAGGATGTAGGGGCTGGCAATTTACTGACAGCCGCTGCAAATGAGATTGGACTTGAGTTGATACCTAAGGTCGCTTGATATACATGGCCTAACTCATTAGGATCATTGTGAATATGAATGAGTGTTTGCTTTGGATTTGGGATATCCAACAAAGTATAGGAAATGGTCGATGTTTCACCCATCCGCGCTCCCAAGACAATCAATAGATCTGAGTCTCCGATTTTTTCAGTCACCTTGGGGTTCATTCCTAAGCCAGCTTCGCCGATATAGTTTTGATGACGGTTATCAATTAAATCTTGACGCCGAAAAGCACAAATCACTGGTAAGTTATAAGTCTCAGCAAAGTGGGTAATATCAATCGTTGCCTGCTCAGTCCAACCTCCACCACCCAAAATCAGTAGCGGTTTCTTAGCATGAGCAATCAAATCAAGCATTTGGTCAATAGCTTGCGGTGTTGGGGCGCCAAAACTTCTCTGATACCTTACAGGATCTTTTACGGTAGATAGCTCAGAAAGCATATCTTCAGGTAACGCTAGAACAACTGGGCCAGGACGGCCAGAGGTTGCAACACTAAATGCACGACTAATCATCTCTGGAAGTCGATCTACTGAGTCCACTTGGTCTGCCCACTTAGCAATCGAACCAAACATCTGGCGATAATCAATCTCTTGCCAAGCCTCCCTACCCATACCACTTCGTTCGATTTGACCGACAAAGAGAATCAGAGGAGTCGAGTCTTGGCGCGCGGTATGGACTGCGATACTAGCATTTGTCGATCCCGGTCCGCGTGTAACGAAACAAATGCCCGGCTCTCCAGTAATCTTTCCATAGGCTTCAGCCATATTGGCAGCTCCGCCCTCTTGTCGGCAAACAATTAAATCAATATCTTGTCTAGCGTGATAAAGCGCATCTAGGACAGGCAAAAAACTTTCCCCGGGAACGCAATATACAGTCTTTGTGCCATGAATCTTTAATGCATCAACTAAAATCTGCCCACCACTTCTGGCGTCAGTTGAAACTGTATTCATTATCTAATCACTCCTATATAAATTTTATTGTTAGTAACCAACTCAATTCATTCACCTTTTGCACCAGAGATTTGTATGGCATTCTTCCAAAAAATACGCTCCTTTTTTGCTGCTAAGCTCATATCTTCTGAAGTTCCGAGCATGGGCTCAAAAGATATATCATTGAGCTTGGCAACGAAGTCAGGCTGACGCAATACTTTCTCTATTTCGAGATTCAGTCGCTTAATAATCTCGGGAGAAGTTGATGACTGGGCAACAATGCCGAACCATGCTGAAGTGGTTAGATAAGCAAAGCCAATCTCTGAAACTGTTGGAACGTCAGGAAGTTGCGCTGATCGCTTAGGGGATGTAACAGCTAAAGGGCGCAGTGCGCCAGAACGAATATGCGGAAGTAATTGAGGCAAATTATCCGTTGTAAATTGCACCTCCCCGGCAAGAAGAGCCTGCATTGCAGGACCATTGCCCTTATATGGAACATGGAGCGCATTAACATGTGCTTTTGTAATTAATAGCTCATTCAAGATATTTCCAGCGCTACCTATACCAGAACTAGAGTATGAAATATTTCCAGGCCTAGCCTTCGCATATTCAATCAACCCATTAACAGATCTAACGGGCAACGCTGTTGGCACGACTAAAACATTTGGTGTTTGCGCAATCAACCCTACTGGAGAAAAATCTTTAATAGGATCATACGAAAGGTTTTGGTATAGATATTGATTGATCGCCATCATCGGAAGTGATGCGACCATGAAAAAATGATCGTCAGTCTGAGTTTTCGAAAAGAAATTTGCGGCAACAATGCCATTAGCCCCGCCGCGGTTCTCAATGACTATTGGCTGGGAAAATGCCTCGCCTAACTTTTGCGCAAAAACCCTCGTCAAGATGTCAGTTGAACCACCCGGGGGATAAGGGACTAACAACTTAATTGGTCTATTTGGCCAAGCCTCTGCTGATATCGCGGCGCCTAAGCTATTGAGGCATACCAAGATACTAAAAAATACTTGAAAAAGCCTTTTAATTACCTTACTCATTCACTTTTTATCCCCAAAGAAATGCAGTAAAACTAAATAAATTACTCCAACTTCACTCCGCTTGACTTTACGGACTCACCCCAGAATTTATACTCACTTCTCAAATAGGCAGAGGCTTCTTCGGGGCTTTTGCTAACCCGTGGAATCAAGCCAATTGTTGTTAAGTTTTGCTCAACTTCAGGATTGGCCATCACAGTTGTTAGTGCTGAATACGTCGAAGCGATGATATTTTTTGGAGTCCCCGCTGGGTAAATGATCATCAACCAAGTAACAGCATTAATATCTTTAAAACCTAATTCTCTAAGGGTTGGAACACCAGAAAACACGCCACCGATTTGCCTTGAACTACCCACCGCCAATGCTCTTAACTTAGCTGACTCGACATAGGTGCGAACGGATGAAGCTGTTTCCAGAGCCAAAGATACGTTTCCTGAGATAACGTCGGTTAATCCAGCAATGCTGCCCTTGTATGGGACATGGGTAATTTTGACCCCGGCATCTCTTTTAAATTTTTCCATCGCCAAATGGGAAACGGTTCCATTTCCGGATGAAGCATTAGTTAATACATCTGGATTCGCTTTTGCGTATTCGATTAATTCTTTTAAATTTTTAAATGGCAAGGAAGGATTGCATACCAAAACAAAAGGTAAATCACCAATTAAGCCAACAGTATCAAAATCTTTCAGAGAGTCGTATGGCACATTGGGATACAGGTGCGGATTTGTGGCAATAGCTGACATGTGGACGATCATCATCACACTGCCATTGGGTGGAGACTTTGCCAACTGCCCCAAGGCCATACTACCTCCCTGTCCAGGGCGGCTATCAACAATATAATTGTCCCCAGTGGCAAGATGAAACTTATCAGCCAATAATCGGGCAACCGAATCAGTAGCTTGACCCGGTGGAAAGCCAACGATTATTTTGACAGACTTTCCAGAATTATCTATTTTTGTTTGCGCAGAAATCAAGGTGCTGATAGCGCCTAATATCCCACCTAATACTATTTGTCTTCTGACATTTTTTATTTTATACACAACGTCTCCTCCACAACATTTAATTAAACAATAGTGAAGATCCCATTGCTATTGCAGCGCCTGAAAATAAGGCAACGATTAACCACCAAGCAGGTACCAAATTTGAATTGCTACGCCCATTGTTTACCGATGATTCGCTTAATTGATAAGCGCTTGCAGTTATAGCATGCGCTTTCTTTGGGGGGGTACTGGGGGCCGTTACTTCCACTTCCCCACTTAACTCTTTGCGAAATTCGACAAAGAAATCATCTGCAATCTTTTTAGCAACCCCATCAATTAATCTCGCTCCTACTTGGGCCAATTTTCCACCTACTTGCGCGGTAGCCTTGTAACTCAGTTGGGTACCACCATCTACTGAAAGCAAGGTAACGTCTGCTGTACCTTTACCAAAACCAGCCACCCCACCCTGCCCAGCGAACACCATATGGCAAGAGACTGGTGGTTTAGCATCAGTAATATTCAAACTCCCCTTAAAACGAATGCGCAGCGGTCCAACTACAGCCATCAGAACAATCTTAAATTCCTCTGAAGTGACAGCCTCCACCGATTCGCAACCAGGCAAACAGCGCTTAAGAATCTCAGGGCTGTTTAGAGAATCCCAAACTACTTGCTGAGTTGACTCTATTAATTGATTACCATTAATTTCCATGAGTACCTTATATATCTTTAGAGCAATTCATTAATGAGGCTTTTTCTTCATGGCCTCTGAGGTGTTGACCATGGAGTGCAAACTACGGGCATAGTCAATAGCGCCTTGATCATCCATGCGCGGAGCAACGCGCATATATTCTTTTAAACCTAAAATAGCAGGCCTTGGACGACTTAACAGTAAATTACAAAACCTATCCACCTCAGCATTCAATTTTTCATGGGCTACAACTTGACTAACCAAACCATAAGTAAGTGCCTGTTGTGCGCTAATAAAATCGGCTGAATACGCCATCCACAATATGGCGTTACGATTGAGGCGATCGTATACAGCCGACATCACCATCGTTGGCATAACGTTATGGGTAATCTCAGGGATGTTGAAAGTAGCTTGATCGCTTGCAAAAGAGACATCGCTTAGAGCGGTCACAGCCGTACCAAAGCCCATCACTCTTCCCTCAAGAACGGTAATGACTGGCACCTGAGCATTACGAATAGCTTTATAGCTGTTAAAAATAGAGTCGTACTCATCTCTACGAGAATAAGCTTCAGGCGAGGCTGGCGGAAAATCTGGCCCGCGCACTCGACCTGTACAAAAATCAGGGCCAATTGAACGAATAATTACCATGTCTGATGTCTCGTGAGCAACGCCTAGCGCCTTAATTAATTCGGCAGCCATGCGGTCTGATACGCCATTGTCATCTGGGCGATTAAAGGTAATGCGCAAGATTCGTCCATCTTGTTTAATTAGAATTTGGTCATTCATATCTTCTCCAGTCAATAACATTCTTTAAATAGTAAATTTCTGATTAGGAAGTATTTAATGCTTTAAGTAGTGCAGCATTAAATACTTCACCTTGGTCGATGTTAGGTAGATGGCCACTACCATTAATCACATCTAATATAGATCCAGAAATCAGCTGCCCAATTTCAGACATAGCTTGAGGTAGAGGGCCATCATTTGCCCCGACCAGTAATGTGGTGCTCACCGAGATTTCCCTCAATTGAGAGAGGTAATTTAAACCTTGAATTGCCATTGCACATCCAATGAATCCATCAGTCGAGGTATTAGAAGCAATTGATATCAACTTATTTGAAACCTGGGAATGAGTCGCTACAAAATCCTTACCAAACCATCTTTCAATAGTTGCTTGAGCCAATGCCGTGCATCCTTGAGCTTTAGCAATCGCTATACGATCGTCCCAGGGTGCAGAAAAATCGGGCGGCGCATCAGCACGAGCGTCACAAATAATAAATTGATGAAATCGCTCAGGATGATTAATTGCCAAACCGAAACCAGTCATACCACCCAATGAAAGTCCGACATAATGTGCTTTCTGTATATCTAGAGCATTCATTATTGCGATACTATCTGCAACCAAATCCGTCATTGCGTAAGGAGGCTTCGGTGCATCTGATAAACCATGACCGCGCGTATCCATTCTGACAACTCTGAAGCCGTTGGCTGCTAGTACACTGCTTTGCTCATCCCACATAGCACTTGAAGAGAGGATTGAGTGCGCCATCAATACTACTGGAGCACCTTCATCACCTTCCAAATGCACGGCAATATGACCCGCCATACTCGAAAGATAAACTTTTCTTATCTCAATATTTAATGACATTAAATAGACCTCAATTCATTTACTTGCTCATGCAAAGCTGTCCAAATAGCATCTGGCGTCATCGGCAAGGTATTGATTGATATCCCCCTAGGGGCCAAAGCATCATTTACTGCGCTCGCTATAGCTGCAGGACTCCCCAAGTAGCCAGCTTCACCAGAACCCTTCTGACCAAATTCAGTTAGCGGTGACGGAGTGCAGTGATCTACGATGGTTATTGGGGGAACTTCATGAGAGCTCGGCAGCAGATAATCCATAAAAGTTCCCGAGAGAAGCTGCCCTTCATCAGAAAAACTATACTTTTCGAGAAGCGCCGCTCCAAGTCCATGAGCAATTCCGCCATAGGTCATGCCATGCACAACATCAGGGCTAATCATGACACCACAATCATGACCACAAATATATTGATGAATTGTCACCTTGCCTGTGTCCGGATCAATGCTGGCTAAAATAACATGAGCCTCGAATGAATGGCATGGATACATCTGCACTCGACCATCTTCAGTTGGAAGCAAGCCACCAGTAGGAACCTCCCACACAAACTTTTCCTGAAGACCGGGCTCAAGATCAGAAGGTAACTCATGAAATTTACGATGAGCAATTTCAACCAATTCAGCCCAAGTGATTTTTTTGGTCGGATCAAACTTTGAAGTAAAGTTTCCTTCAGCGTACTCAAGAGAATCCGCTTCAACACCCAGATTGTGGGATGCAATCTTTAATAATTTATTTCGCAATTTCTTCGCAGCCCCAGCTGCGGCACCGCCTAGCATAATAGCCATACGACTACCAACAGGGCTATTAGATGGCAATGCATTTAAGGAGTCCGCATGTAGTACGCGAATATCGTCAGGCTGACGATCCAGCACTTCACCAACGACGGTTGACACTAAAGTTTCGTGAGCCTGCCCCGCTGAAGACGTTCCCATTAATGCCGTAATACTTCCAGACAAGTCAATACGAATCAAACATGAATCCATCCATGTAGTGGTGGTATTTTTAGGGTTGAATAGAGGCTCAAATGAGGAATTTCCTCCGGAAGGCTCAAGACAGGTTGAAACCCCAATACCAGCTAACATTCCACTATTGCGCAAACGATCTCGCTCAATCATTAACTCACTATACGGGGCTGCATTTAACGCCTTTTTTAAGACCGTTTCGTAATCGCCAGAATCATAGCTTGTGCCACTAGGGATCAAATAAGGGAACTCATCTTTTCCGATTAAGTTCTTGTTTCTTAACTCAATCCGGTCAATATTTAAAAATCGGGCAATTTGATCTACCCCTGTTTCAATAGCATAATTGGTAGGAGCTTGACCAAAACCGCGCACTGCTTCTTGCGGCGTTTTATTGGTCATTACCGCTATCGCCTCGTACTCAACGCTCTGAATACGATAAGGACCAATAATAGCGCCGACGGGTTTACCTAACTGCAAGGGAGCGCGTCCTGAATAAGCACCAATATCATCTAAGGCACGCATTCGCATCGAACGAATAATACCGTCGCTATTAAAGCCCATTGAAACATCAAAAATACGATCCGGTCCCTGCATGTCACCGCCACGCATATTTTCAAGTCTATCTTCTACAAAACGTACTGGCCGATTGAGCTTACGAGCCAAATAGGCGACTAATATAGAATGCTTAAGGCCCCGCTTTACACCATAACTTCCTCCAACGTCCACATCGAAGTGAACGCGGACCGCATTACCATCTAAACGAAGTGCTTTGGCAAGTTGGTCTGGAAACTTAGGCATCTGAATGGAGGCCCACACATCCATCATTTGCGCTGCATCATTCCAACTGCAAGCGACCGCAAATGTTTCTATGGGAACTGTAGAATTTCGAGACCAACGTGCGCGATAAGAAATCTCATGATCACACTCTGAAAAATGTTGGTCAACTTCACCCCAGGTAAATTTACGATTAAAAATGATATTCGAACCGTGAGCTTCATGCACTAAAGGTGAGTTAGTTAAAGCAGCAAGCTCAGGATCCACGATATGGTCCAACACTTCATAATCAATATCAATAAATTCAGCTGCATCCTCAGCAAGAGCCCTGGTATCAGCTACAACAGCCACCACCCATTCACCAGCATACCGAGCAATATCGACTGCCATCGGGTAACGTTTGACTTGAGGTGCATCAACGCCAGGCAAAATCGGATCAGTGTCAGTAAACAAATCCTTACCTGTCACTACGGCATGAACACCAGGAATATTTAGCGCAGCAATGGCATCAATTGATTTAATTCTCGCATGAGCATACGGGCTAGCAACAATAGCGACATGCAACATACCTCGCAAATGAATATCAGCTGCGAAATTTCCCTCGCCAACAACGAAGCGGCGATGTTCAACAGCCCGTCTGTGCTTGCCAATGTACTTAAACTTCACATTGGCATTAGTCATGAGTTGTATCCTCACAAGCAGTTGCGTGCATGACTGCATCAACAATTTGTTGATAACCAGTACACCTACATAAATTGCCGCTAATGGCTTCGCGCACCTCATCCTGGCTTGGATGCGGCTGACGCTGAATCAAATCATGGCATGCAATTAACATTCCGGGAGTACAAAAACCGCACTGCAGTGCATGCTTTTCGCAAAATGCATCCTGAATTTTTGACAACTGACCCCGACTAGGCGCAAGCCCCTCCACAGTCGTCACCTTCATGCCATCAGCCTGAACAGCAAAAATACAGCAAGATCGGATAGGTTCATCATTCAATAAAATTGAACAGGCGCCACAAACGCCATGCTCGCAACCCACATGGGTTCCAGTAAGACCGAGCTCATCCCGAATAAAGTCAACCAAAGTCATCCTTGGTTCAACCTCTTTCTCATAAAGCGTGCCATTAACAGTCATTTGAATTGCAACTTTACTCATCTTTTTATCTCTTATTAATAGAGTCTTCAACAGCTTCAAGCATCACTCGAGCCAATAAAGTGGCTGCAAGGCTACGCCTAAACCTTGCCGAAACATGGGTATCACTTCCAGGATCACATTGCTTTGCTGCCTGCTCGGCAATTTCCTGTGCGATTTGCGGTGTAAGGCGCTTCCCAATAATTTCTTTTGCGATCTCTGGGAATGCCGTGGGAGAACCGTTCACGCCACCTACTCCAATCGTTATAAGGCTGATCACGCCATCCTCGGCAGTCTGAAGCTGACAAGCAGCGGAAGCCATTGCAAAATCGCCCTTTCGCATCGAGACTTCTGAAAATGCAGAGCCAATGCGCGGACCGCTCCAAACCGGTAAATCGATGGCCACCAAGCATTCAGTTTCTGTCAATGCCGTAAACATTGGTCCAAGAAAAAAATCTGCAGCCCCTACTACCCGCGAGCCTTCGGCAGCACTCTGCAAATGCATCGATGCTCCGAGTAACAGTGACGCCAAAGGTAATTCCGCAGAAGGATCAGCAAATACTAAGCTTCCACCAATCGTTCCTCGGTTACGTGTTTGGCTATGCCCAACCCATTGCAAAGCCTTTTTGACTAAGGGAATTGTTTTATCCAAAGATGAATCGAACTCAATCACTCGTTGACGCACACAAGCACCCAGCCGAAGAAATCCATCGCCTGGTGTTATCTGTTTTAATTCCTCTAGCCGATTAATGTCGACCAATATTGATGGTCTGGCAAAGCGCATCGACATCATTGGTACCAAACTCTGTCCACCAGCAATTAATTTAGCCTCTGCGCCGATCTCATCCAATACACCAAGTGCATGGTCTAGATTTTCAGAGCAAACATATTCAAAAGCAGCGGCCTTCATTCTGACAACTTGACTGAAATGGGGGGGCTTGGGGATTTAGGCATATTTAGCGTGTTATTGATTACCCGTCAATTTTGGTTAATCAGCGCCCTTAAAGCAATGTACTATTATTCATACTACATGAGAAATTCTCATGTTAAATTTGTATAACTACTTGTTTTATTAAGAATAAATATGAGAAAAATTCCACCATTAAACGCTATCAAGGCATTTGAGTCGGCTGGGCGCCACAATAGCTTTACTAGGGCATCAGAAGAGTTGTGCGTGTCTCACGGCGCCATTAGTAAGCAGGTGGCCATATTGGAAAACTGGCTTGGTACTAGGCTTTTTATTAGAACTCAATCACAACTTGAAATCACTCAGGCCGGCAAAACACTTCTTGCAACGCTCACGCCGGCGTTCGATCGAATTGCACTAACAACCATGCAATTAATGGAGCGCCAAACCCCAACAGCATTAAGTGTGAATGCACCCCCAACTTTCACCATGCGCTGGCTAATTCCCCGTATCTCAGCATTTCAGAAGGCGCACCCAGAGATCGAAATCAAACTCACCACCTCAACAGCACCCATCAACTTTCGAGAGTTTGACTACGATATCGCCATCAGAGGTTCGCATATGGATCTGGGGCTTGATAACTCGATTCCATTTATGACGGAGACAATTATTCCAATATGTCACCCAGACTTACTTTGGGATGACTCACTTGAAAACCCTGAGGATATTAATCGCTTCACGGTAATCAGTTATGATACTGAGCCAATGAAATGGTCTGAATGGTCAAAAACGGCTGACTTAAAAGAATTTAGACCGGCAAACATATTGCAGTTTGAGCAAATGTATTTCGCATTGCAGGCTGCTAGCGAAGGTCTTGGTATTGTGCTGGTTCCACTATTTCTCGTAGCTGAAGATATTGCCACTGGTAAGTTGTGCGCTCCTTTTGGGACGCTGGGAGCAAGGCAAAGAAAATACTATGCCATATCCAGATTAAGTGGCAGTGAGAACCCAATAGTGAAAGATTTTTGCAATTGGATTAGCAAGGAAAGTATTGGCACAGAAGCAATGATTAAAGACCTGCTAACCGCTTAGAGCTCAAATGAGAACTTTTCCTGGATTCATGAGATTGCGTGGGTCTAAAGCCAATTTAATCGACTTCATCAGAGCCATCTCAACTTGACTTTTCCTGCGCGGTAATTCTTCTAACTTAGCTTGACCAATTCCATGCTCTGCTGACATGGAGCCATTTCGCAAATAGACCAGATCATGAACTATCTCACTTACCTGCGTCCTTCTAGTTTCATGTTGAGAGCTGAGCTCGCGCGTGCTTGCGGCAATATTGTAATGAAGATTGCCATCCCCAACATGACCGAATACCAAAATCTCAATATCGGGCCATAAAGATTTCAACTGAGTTTCGGCAATCTTTATAAATGAGACCAACTCCGAAATAGGTAGGGAAATATCATGTTTTATGTTTGGTCCTAGCTCTGCCTGGGCTTCAGGCACCAATTCACGAATTTCCCACAAATGCTTTGCTTGCGATATTGATTTCGCAATAACCGCATCTGAAACAAGTCCTCGCTCTATACAGGTCGCAATTAAGGTCTCAACCAACTCTTGCCCGCGACTCCAGGATTCTGAGCCCGAGTATTCCAACAAAACAAACCAGTCGGAATCAAGCCTCATGGGTATAGATAATTTAGGGTTAGCAATTCCAGCCAACTCAATTAATTTCGGGCAAATTAATTCAAATGCGGTTAAAGAAGAGTCTAGCTCAGCTCGAGCAATCTCAAATAATTGAATCACCTGCTCAATGTGAGCAACCTTTATCAGGCTGGTAATCTGAACAGACTTGAGTGGAAAAAGCTTTAGAGTGGCGCGAGTGATAATACCCAAAGTACCCTCAGATCCTATATAGAGATCTTTTAAAGAATAGCCAGTATTGTCTTTGCGTAGACCGCGCAAACCATTCCAAACCTCGCCCGTGGGTGTGACCACTTCAAGACCCAAAGTAAGCTCTCTCATATTCCCATAACGCAAAACATGCACACCACCTGCATTGGTAGCAAGATTCCCACCAATAGTGCAACTCCCCTCAGCAGCTAAACTCAAAGGAAAGAGTCGGTCTCGAGCATGAGCGGCCAATTGCACGTTCTTTAGAATGGCGCCGGCATCTACAGTGATCGTGTTATTTTCAGAATCTATTTCTCGAATCTGATTCATCCGATTCAAACTCATAACGACTGAGCTTACATCTTGACTGGGAATGCCTCCCCCGCAAAAACTAGTATTCCCACCCTGAGGAACAATGGGTATCTGATACTCAGCGCATAAAGAAACCAAGCGAGATACTTCACTGGTATTGGCTGGCCTTAAGACAGCCAAGGCCGAACCTCGAAACCGCTTATTCCAATCAACTAAGAAAGGCTCCATGTCTAATGGGCTGGAAAAAACATATCCGCCTCCAATAATAGAGGCGCATTTCTCTAAAAATATCTTTGGATCTTTCAACATCTTGCGCCTCCCTTAAGGGCTTGGGATAATGTAAGTTTCATCTAATAGACCGACATCCGGACACCCTAAAAGAGCCAAATTGGTATCGATCTCAGTTGAAATTAATTTGATGGCATGAGCAACTCCAGACTTCCCATTTACGGCTAAACCATACATGGCAGGACGCCCTATAAATACTAACTTAGCTCCAAGCGATAATGCCTTTAATACATCAGTACCGCGGCGTATCCCTCCATCCATCATTACCACCAAATTAGGCGCAGCTTTAACAATTCCTGACAGTGCATTAAGACTTGCAAGCGCACCATCCAGTTGTCGCCCGCCATGGTTTGAAACAATTACACCATCCACTCCTAGCGCCTGAGCCGTAACGGCATCCTCAGGTCGCAAAATACCTTTAATCACTAAACTACCGTGCCAATTTTTACGAATCCAACGTATTTCTTCCCAAGTTAGGGCGGTTCTACCAATGCGGCGATCCGCCTGTTCACCGCTTATGATTCGTCCGCCACGGGAAGCGGTAAAGTTTTCAAAATGCGGTATACCTTGCTTAATCAATGTTCTAAAGAAAGTTTGGGCAAGCCAACGTGGCCTAGCTATGCCGGAGATCATTAAACGTAGGGTCAAGTGAAATGGAACAGTGAAATCATTGCGTAGCTCATTCTCTCGGACTGACTGAACTGGGACATCAACTGTAATAACCAATACCTTGATGCTGGCCTTTTTTAATCTCTCTAACAATGGGCTAATAATTTCTACATTACCTGGAATATAGGCTTGGTACCATGTATTGGGAGCATGCTTTAAGACAGACTCCATTGGCGTTGTTGAGGCAGCACTCAAGACTCCTGGAATACCAGCATCAGATGCCGCTTCAGCTAACGCGCGATCACCATCATAGGAACATAAACCTGCAAAACCCATGGGACTTATCCCAAAAGGAGACTTATATTGAGCGCCAAAAATGGTTACTGCTTGATTACGATTGGTGACATTGGTGAGAGGTCTAGTCAGAAAACTCCATTTACTAAAGGCGTCCATATTTGCAGCAAGGGAACTTTGATCATCTGAGCCCCCATCAACATAAGCAAAGATCCCTCTTGGTAAGCGCAAGCGCGCAGCTTTCCTAAAATCAGCGATTGAAAGAAAATTTTTGAAATTCATCGGTCAGTTCCCAGAGCGCCTTTTATATTAAAGCTGAAGTGATGATCAGCAATCAAAACCAGACTACTGCAAAGCCATAGGATACATTTAATGACTCCCCAGCCTCAAGATCCCATCCTTGCATCAAACACAAAAAATGAAGGGATCACGCCTGGCGCAATCCCAAATTCAATCCCTCTAACTGACTCAGTCAAAACATCCAAGCCCAATGAACATTTGAAAATCTAGAGCTTTTAAATGTTTCACTTCTCAAGCCTTAATTGACGAACATGGCCTTCAAGGCTTTGATTTGATAGTCAATCCTGTCTTTCAGCAAGTCCTTAACGATCTCACGATCATAGGAAAAGAGTCTCATTTCATCAGCCTTTAGGCTATAGATTGGCCAGTTGGCCTGTCCACTCACATTGGGATTGCCGGTTTTTGCAAAAGCAGCCCAGCTCTTAGACATCTTCTCTGACATTGCCTTATCTTGCGCGCTGTTTT
>Ga0214235_1000148_pt1 | contig 37673 bp, 34 predicted proteins | sample TroBogypolimnion_2_FD_153073 | JGI IMG/M metagenome (GOLD analysis project Ga0214235, IMG submission 153073) | Freshwater microbial communities from Trout Bog Lake, WI - 15JUL2008 hypolimnion | ecosystem: Environmental > Aquatic > Freshwater > Lake > Hypolimnion/Profundal zone ... | reverse complement strand
CAAACTCGGTTAGATCTGCTAGCGCTGGGCTTTGTGATTTCACGCATTGCTTATTTGATTTGCTATGTAGGCAATTGGCCAACTACGCGCTCTATTGTTTGGTTATGTGGGATTGCTTGTGTTGTAGCGATCTTCTTTCAGATATAGATTCATCGTCAAACATTATTTAGAAATTACTTAGAAAAATTGATATATGGCCACTAAAAAAACAGTTGTGAAGTCAGCAGGCAAGACAGCTTCTAAAGCAGCAAACAAAAAAACACCCGTCAGAAAAACCGCAACAAAGAAAGTTGCCAAGAGGGAGGATACTGGAGTACCTTTGTCGGTGGTGATTCGCCGTCGCATCGAGGCACAAAAAGCGCGCTTTCATGCGAATGACAATATCTCTGCCTTCATTAAACCTGGTGAGTTAGAGGGTTTGATGGATGAGGTGGCAGAAAAGATGCAGGCCGTGCTAGAGAGTTTGGTGATTGATACGGAAAGTGATCACAACACCCAAAATACGAGTAGGCGCGTTGCCAAAATGTATGTGCAAGAAGTGTTTAATGGACGCTACGTAGTACAGCCAACCTTAACGAAGTTCCCCAATGTGAGCCGCTTAAATGAGCTCATGATTATTGGCCCAATTACTGTCCGTAGTGCGTGCTCTCACCACCTTTGTCCGATCATGGGCCGTATTTGGATTGGCGTCTTACCTAGCAAGGATTCTGCTTTAATTGGCCTGTCTAAGTATTCCCGCTTAACTGAATGGGTGATGTGCCGTCCACAGATTCAGGAAGAGGCGGTAGTGGAGTTGGCAGACATGCTCGAGAAAAAGATCAAACCAATTGGCGTCGCCATCGTGATGGATGCTGATCATTTCTGTATGCAATGGCGTGGCGTGAAAGATCGCGACTCGAAAATGGTCAATAGCGTGATGCGGGGCGCTTTCTTAAAAGATGCCAACTTGCGACGTGAGTTCCTCTCTTTGCTGGAGAGGCGTTAGTCAACATTGGTTCTTTAGTGTTAATTTAATGTTGATTCCAGTCGCTCAATGGTTGAGAACAATTCTCAACTAATACCCCATATAAATCAGTTACTTAAGCACGGGTTACAGAACTGATTTCTTCTGCTCTATGATCGCTCTAGTTACCAATTAAGCTTTTCTTAAGCGCTTTGCGTTGAAGTTTTTTATTTTGCTTTTAATTTAACCATTAACCCTCTGGAGTCCATATGAAATCTACCCGTCGCCAATTCATGATCATGTCAGCTGCTGGTGCTGCTACTTTAGCCCTCAATGGCAAAGTACAAGCGCAAGCCATGGTTGCTGAAACTGATGCACAAGCTGCTGCATTGGGTTACAAAGCTGATGCTTCTAAAGTAGACAAAGCCAAGTTTGCTAAATATGCTGCTCCCCAAGCCTGTAGCAATTGCGCCCTGTATCAAGGCGCTGCTGGTTCTGCTGCTGGTGGTTGCGCATTGTTCGCAGGCAAGCAAGTGGCTGCTAAAGGCTGGTGCTCTGCTTACGCTAAGAAGGCTTAACTTACTGAGTTAGCCCCTGTTCTTGCTGAGATTCGTCTCTGCAAAAGAAAAAGCCACCGCAGCTTAAACTGCAGTGGCTTTTTTATTGCTAAGCTTAAAAATTAAACGTCAGCCAAATGCGCTTCTAAAGTTTTGGTGAACTTGTTGGCGTGGCTACGTTCAGCCTTTGCCAAAGTTTCAAACCAGTCAGCAATCTCGTCAAAACCTTCATCGCGTGCAGTTTTAGCCATGCCTGGGTACATATCGGTGTACTCATGGGTTTCACCAGCAATCGCTGCTTGTAAAGCTTCTGCAACTGTCTTAGCTGGCATACCTGTGCCTGGCTCGCCAGCGCCACCTTCAATCAAATACTCCATATGACCATGGGCGTGACCAGTTTCACCTTCAGCGGTTGAGCGGAAAACAGCTGCAACATCATTTGCACCAGCAATATCAGCTTGGTTCGCAAAATACAGATAACGACGGTTTGCTTGAGATTCGCCAGCAAACGCTTCCTTCAAAGACTGTTCGGTCTTTGTACCTTTTACGGTTTTAGCCATGAATGACTCCTAAAAATGATTATTTGGGATAGGGCGAGAGGTCATTAACTCCAGTAAAACCACTCACCACGGGGTTATTATGAACAAAACCAGGCTATCGAATAATCATATTTTTGTATTGGCTTGATAGCTAAAAGCAACCAATAATTAAATTTCGATTAAAGAAATAAAAGATGAGACATACAGCTAAGTATTTGCTTAAACGTTACGCCTTCTACTTTGGAGGCGATCAACCAGCTGTTGCTTGGGCTGAGCGCTTTCGCTCTAGTTGTGGCGCATTTGTTGGTTTGATGTTAGTGCTCACTATCGCTAAGTACTTGGGTGAGCTCAGTGGACTTGATGAATGGTTGATGGCTTCCTTGGGGGCAAGCGCACTCTTGGTATTTGCCTTGCCAGGCAGCCCCATGGCCCAGCCATGGGCGGTGATTGCTGGCAATACCTTGTCGGCTTTGGTCGGCATCACCGCTGCCAATCTCATTAAAGAACCATTATTGGCGATGCCTATTGCGGCAGCGTTATCCATTTTGGGGATGTTTGTATTGCGTTGTTTGCATCCCCCGGCCGCCGCCGTGGCATTAATTGCGGTGTTAGGTCACGTGATGAACTACCGCTATGCCTTCTTTCCAGTCATGGTGGACTCTGTTTTACTGGTGAGTGCTGGGGCGATTTATAGCAATATGACGGGGAAAGACTACCCTAACCGACCTATAAAGTAATCTTGCTGCATAAATTAAGTCTTTTTAGCATCAAAATTAATCTAAAAGGCTTAAAAGTTGATAAAAGCAGTCAATTAGTTAATTTTTGAGGCGGCAATAGAGGCAATACAGTCTTTAATACCGTAGTTCTGATATTTACCTGCATTTTCTTTGCGTAGAGACTGAGCGCATTCCGATACAGAATTGCGAAGATTGATTTTTGGGGTGTTAGATGCCATGTGGAGTCCGATCTATTTTTAAATGATAGAAAATTTTCATAAAGTGTAATCCATTAATCTTCGCGTAACGTATTCTCGCCGATTAAAAGAGAGCGAATTTTTGATTGCTCAATTGAATGAGAAAGCAGATACGCAAGCGAAGGGAGCGTCTTTGAAATCATAAAGATTTGATAAGAAAATAGACCCTTACTTATTTTTATACCCAACGCATTTATCCATAGCAAAAAGCGTGAAATAAAATTATCTCCAATGGCAAGCGGGAAGGGTCCTGGTATCCCCATCAGGGAGGTGACTTGAAACCCATTTTGGGTAAAGAGTCTCTTGAATGAGTTGAAGGTAAATAGCCTGGTATGCGTTAAATCGAGAATGCCACGCTTTCCATAATTAAACTGACCCATTAGCAGCATCAAGCGCGGAATGATAAAACCAATATTGCCACTACTGGCAATAACTGTAGTTTGAGGATATTGATCTAATCCCTTGTGCAATGACGCAATAAAAGATTCTGGACTATTAAGATGCTCAATAATGTCTAACAGCACAATATAGTCAAAGCGACCTAAATCAATATCTGGAATCCCCTTGTTGAGATCATATTTGATGAATTCATCTAGAGTAATTCCTGGTGCTAGATCAAAGTAATCAACCCCAGTTACTGTGCAACCTAATTTTTCTTTGAGAAGCTTGCCAATATATCCACCTGCACACCCTAAGTCCAGCACGCTTGAGCCAGGAGAGATGTGCTTGAGAATTTCAGAATGGGGGCTTTGGTAGCCTAGCTTTAATTCATAATGATCGTTGCCGGGAGGGCTGCAGTCAAAATTGGGTGAATAAAATAAGCCCATTGCTTGGACCTTTGATTTAATTACTGCAATGACTACATCTAATGCGTATTTCATGCCATTGACGCGACATATTTCATCCCCATAGTAGGTAGGAATTGGCAATTCGGTAATCCTCATCCCGGCATAGATGAACTGAATAATAATTTCAGTATCAAAATGAAAGTCATTGGTATTAAGGTCAAATGGCACTTTCTGTAGTGCCTTAGTTGAGTAGAGCCGATATCCCGAGTGAAACTCACTTAGAGTGCTCTTGAGCATGTAATTTTCAAATGTGGTCAGAATCTTGTTGCCGATAAATTTATAAAGGGGCATGCCTCCTTTAAGCGCTTGACCGCGGGTTAACATTCTTGATCCAAACACGGCATCAGCACTTCCACTGGCAAGGGGCTCGAGCAGTTCACCCAGGCATTCTGGTGCATATTGACCATCGCCATGGACCAGTGCAACAAAATCAAATCCATTTTCTATTGCATAGTGGTAACCAATTTTTTGATTTCCGCCGTACCTCTGGTTAACTGGATTAAAAAGAACGTGAACCGGGAAGGGGAGATTGCCATCTTTTGCTATTTTCAGGCAAATTTCAAAGGTTTGATCCTTGGACGCATCATCAATAATCAATACTTCAATATGGTATTGATTAAGTAAGGAATGCGGAATACGGGAGAGGACGCTTGAAATGGTCGATTCGGCGTGATAGGCCACGATGAAAACGAGTAGCCTTGATTTGCTGCTCGTATTGATCGCTTGTATGCCTGCTTGAGTCATATATACACTTATCTATTAATAATGGGGCCGATTGAATATTCTACTGAGGTTGTGACGAGATGGATCAAATATGTGAAAAGCCCCAGTGAAATATATTGCACTGATACACTGATAAACTGCTATTTTCTATATTAGCCGTGTCAAACATTTTAAGAGAATTGACTTGAAGAAAAACAAAATACATGATGTTCTAAAGTATCTCTCCGATAGGAGAAAATTCACAGAATTAGGTGGCAGCATTAGCCATCGTTACCCGATTTGGTCTGACTATCGCAAGCAGGCAGGATCTTCTAGTGGAGATTATTTTCATCAGGATTTGCTGGTTGCCTCTTTCGTCTATGAGCATCAGCCGCAAAAGCATTTTGATGTGGGATCTCGGATCGATGGTTTTGTTGCCCACGTGGCTGCTTTTCGCAAGATCCATGTGCTCGATATTCGTCCACTTTCATCCTTAGGGCACCCTAATATCGAATTTATTCAGACTGATTTAATGTCGGGTGATGGGCTTGTTCCGGTAACCGATTCAATCTCTTGTTTGCATGCCATTGAACACTTTGGTCTGGGTCGTTATGGTGACCCAGTTGATCCAGATGGTCACCAAAAAGGTTTGTCTAATCTGGTGACCATGCTTGAGGTTGGTGGAACGCTCTACATTAGTTTCCCCATTGGTCGTCAAAACGAGATTCACTTTAATGCACATCGCGTTTTTCATCCGCAAGATATATTGCAATGGAGGGCTAGCAAGCACCTTGAGCTAGTGCGCTTTGACTACATCGATGACTCTGGAGATCTCCATAGAAATGTGAATCTCTTAAATCAAGCGGTCGATGTCGGTCTTGGATGTGGCATCTATACGTTTAAGAAAATCAACTAATTAGATTTAGCTTGGTAAAGATCAATGACTCTATCTCTGCCATCATCATAAATGGATGGATATAGCTTACTAAGCGCCAGCAATTGATTGTTTATCAGTAATTCGCGTTGCACCATGACTTGATTCCATGCGTAACTTGGATGCAAATCAATCGTAATGTAGCGCTCGCTCTCCCTGCGGGAGAGCCAAGCTTGATACGAATACATGATGTAGCGAATATGGTGTTCCCGAAAGTAAACCGCCAAATCTTTAGCCGTTCCATCGTACGGTATGGGACGTGGACCGGCACTTCCCGGGAAATCCATTACCCAAATTGGATTGCGAGAATAATCCAACAGCATTGGCATTTCAACTTGTGCTAAAAATATCTTACCTACGGGGATAGTATTTTGCATAGCGGAGTAACGCTGCGCTGTTAAAGCAAATTGGTTAGATAGCATATCGGTATCGGTTAAATCATTTTGATTTAGTCCGATATATCGCTCATATAGTGAGTCATGAAAAAGGTGACCGCCCACCCGCTTAGTTTGGTGGATCATCAGAACAGAACTTATAAAGATGGTGGCATAGACTAAGTAACGGGTATTGCGAATGCTGAGTCCGCAGAATTTTTTAGAGACTCTATTGCGTAAGATGCATAAATTAGCGACAACTAAGTACAGGCAGGGTGTCGCTAGAATGGCATAGCAGTAGCGGTACATGCCGGCGGGGGTTAGAGCAAGAATGAGGGTGCAAGGAACTAATGCTAGGCACAGGGTGGAGACAAAGTAGTTTTGCTGTGTATCCTGTGAGCGTGTCCAAAAGATCAGCCAGTAAGCCAAAGCGAGGCTATAGAGTGGAAAAAATTCTTGGGCGGCCATCCAAAATAGCGCTGTTGGTACCAAGGCAAAGCCACCAGAATAAGTAAAGCCTTTACCTAAGAGTGGATAAAAAAGGGTGCCGTGATTTACTTGGCTTGCAAGCATCCAAGGCAGCATGATGATCATGACGGATGCTAGAGCAATAACAACTTCCCCTATAACCCAGTTTTGGCGTTGTTCAATCTGGCGAGCTAGAAAAATCACACCCAAAAACATCAGCGCGGGAGCCAGCAGGTTTCCTTTTAAAACAATTAATGCGCCACACAGTAGCCCTAAAAGGACGGCTAACTTGGGGGAGAATTGAGGCGGTAATCTTCCCCCAATCATGAGCATCCCCAACCCGATTGCACATCCGCTTAATATTGGAGTGACATTGGTGTACTGGGCAAAAATAGCTGTAATGCAAGCTGCTATAAATGCACAATAAGATATCCAAAATCCCTGCCCACTGATGCGCACTTGATCAACACACAAAAGCCCTAGCAACACAAAACCAATGCCTGCTTCAGCAAGGTATAAATCTTTCAAATTGTTCACGCTCAGAATGAGCGCATTGATGTAATCACCACCACCCAATCCATGCTCAATGCCACGCAGATTAAATGCATCACCGCCAGAAAATCCCTCGGCTAATATACGTAAAGGAAATAAAAGGTAGCCGCCGTAATCATCCCCATGATTAAAGTCGTGGAATAGCATATTGATGCAATAAGCAATCACAAAAAAGCTGGCTGCGAAGAGGGCTAACCCCTTTTTCAGCGGCCATTTTTTCCAAGAAAAGCCCGCTTCGTTGACCGTATGGACCCCTGTCAGCTTGAGGTAGAAAGCAAGGGCGATGCCCAAAGCAATGATTCCCTGAAAAGTTTGGTGCGAGCCCAGGTGAAATAACTCGATATACCCACTACAGGCTAAAAATAGCAGTAAGCCGATTAAGGTATTGATACCAAGATAGTGACTCCACTGCGGAAAGGTATACCGAGTAATCAATGCACCAAAACCATAAAACGAGACTAGGGATGCTAGAAAAAAGAGCAGCGTTTGGATAATTTCAAATAAATGCATAACGAGTGTGTTCTCAAAAGGGGATTTGGCATGGCTAGTGTAGATGTTTTTAGTATGCTTATAGGGCAATTGGCTCTGCTGCTACGGACCTAGACCCCCAAAGAAGGGGGTGAATTGGATCTAGCATCAATCAGTGCGTCGTGCTCGGATCCTAGACTTTGAGCCTTACAATAGGGACTATTTTGTTAAAAAACATACTCAATGAGTAATATTGCGCTAAATCTTAAAGTAATCCCCGTGATTTTGTGCGGTGGATCGGGTACCCGTCTTTGGCCTTTGTCTCGGTCAGGCTTTCCCAAGCAGTTTTTAGTGCTGTCGGGAGGGGGATCTCAGCAGAGCTTATTTCAGCAGGCCATTGAGCGCGCCAACTCGGTTACTAATGCCAGCATCCAGCTCGGCCCAACCCTGATTGTCACTAACGAAGAACACCGGTTTTTAGCACTTGATCAATTGCGCGAACTTAAAGATGTACAGGCCACCTTGCTCTTAGAGCCTTCTGGCAGAAATACCGCGCCAGCTTTAACGCTTGCTGCTTTGCAAGCTCAAGAGCAAGGCAATGATCCGATTTTATTGATCACCCCCGCCGATCAAACGGTGACTAATGGCGCCGCCTTTACCAAGGCATTGCAATCGGCCGTGCAGATTGCGCAAAGCGGCGCGATTGCCATTTTAGGTATTACACCTAGCGCCCCAGAAACTGGTTACGGTTATATCAAGACACAAAATAAAACTTCCACAGACAGTGCGGATGAATATACCGTTGAGCGTTTTGTTGAAAAGCCCGATGCACCAACAGCAACGCAGTATTTAAAAGATGGCGGCTATTTTTGGAATGGCGGCATGTTTGTACTCAAAGCCAGCGTGTGGCTCTCTGCCCTAGGCGAGTTTCGCCCAGACATTCTGGCGGCTACTCAAGCAGCATGGCAAGCAAAAACCCAAGATGATTCTGGTGACGCTCTTTTTATTCGTCCAGGCAAAGAGGCTTTTAATGCGACTCCCAGTGAGTCGATTGACTATGCTGTCATTGAGAAGTGCCCCAATTCCAAATTTGCGATCAAGATGGTTGAACTTGATGCAGGCTGGGATGACCTAGGCGCTTGGGATGCCGTTTGGCAAGTAGGAACCCAAGATCAAAATGGGAACGTTACGAGCGGTGATATCTTGCTGGCCAATTCAAGGAACTCATTAGTCCACGCGAGTAGTCGTTTAGTTAGTGCGGTTGGGGTTGAAAATCTGATCATCATTGAAACGGCTGACGCAGTTTTGGTCGCCGATAGAAAAAATAGCCAAGATGTTAAAGAGATCGTTAATCAACTAAGCGTACAAAAACGGGAAGAGAAAAATTTACATCGTAAAGTATCTAGGCCTTGGGGTTGGTATGACAGCGTAGATGAGGGTGAGCGCTTTAAGGTGAAGCGTATTCAGGTAAAACCTGGAGCAAGTCTATCTTTGCAAATGCATCACCATCGTGCCGAGCACTGGATTGTGGTGAAAGGCACGGCAGAAATTACCAATGGCGATCAAGTCCTCACGCTCACTGAAAATCAAAGTACTTACATTCCGCAAGGACAAATCCATCGTTTAGCCAATCCAGGTAAAACACCCTTAGAAATCATTGAAGTGCAATCGGGTAGCTATTTGGGCGAAGATGATATTGTGCGCTTTGAAGATACTTATGGACGCAGTTAACCAGTAGACTTACTAGAGAACTTCATAAATAAAAGAGTAAAGATATGACAAGCAAACAAAAAGTAGCCCTCATTACTGGCATTACTGGCCAAGATGGCTCTTACCTTGCCGAATTTTTATTGGAGATGGGTTACATTGTTCACGGCATTAAGCGCCGCGCCTCTTCTTTTAATACCGAGCGCATTGACCACCTGTATCAAGATCCCCACGTTAATCACCCTGATCTTATCCTTCACTATGGTGATTTAACCGATACCAGCAACTTAGTACGCATTATTAAACTATGCCAGCCTGATGAGATCTACAACTTAGGTGCCCAGTCTCACGTAGCCGTCTCGTTTGAGTCTCCTGAATACACCGCTGATGTAGATGCGATGGGACCCCTAAGGATGTTAGAGGCCATCCGCATCTTGGGCCTGGAGAAGAAAACCCGTTTTTACCAAGCCTCGACTTCCGAGCTCTACGGCCTAGTCCAAGAAATCCCGCAAAAAGAAACCACCCCGTTTTATCCAAGAAGCCCTTATGCCGTAGCCAAGATGTATGCCTACTGGATTACCGTGAACTACCGTGAAGCTTATGGCATGTATGCGTGTAACGGCATCCTCTTTAACCATGAGTCCAAACGCCGTGGTGAAACCTTTGTGACCCGCAAGATCACCCGTGGTCTAGCCAATATTGCCTATGGCCTAGAAAAATGCCTCTTTATGGGCAATATCGATGCCTTGCGTGACTGGGGTCATGCCAAAGACTACGTGCGCATGCAGTGGCTCATGCTCCAACAAGATAAACCCGATGATTTTGTCATTGCGACGGGCGTGCAGTTCACCGTGCGCGAATTTATTACCCGCAGTGCTAAGCAATTGGGCATCACACTCAAGTTTGAAGGCGTGGCCGAGAATGAAAAGGCCATCGTTGCCGAGATTGTTGGCGATAAAGCCCCAGCCTTAAAGGTCGGCGATGTGATTGTGCAAATTGATCCACGCTACTACCGTCCTACCGAAGTGGAAACTCTTCTCGGTGACCCAACTAAAGCCAAAGAAAAGCTCGGTTGGGTTCCAGAGATTACCCTTGATCAAATGATTGTGGAGATGGTAGCCAACGATTTAGAAAAAGCTCAGCAACATGCCTTATTAAGTAAGCATGGCTACTCAGTAGCAGTGGGCAAAGAGAATTAAAAAACATAAAACATAAAACATAAAACATAAAACATAAAACATAAAACAAAAAAGTATCCACGTGAGTAAAAATCTGAATCAAAAGATTTATGTAGCTGGCCATCGCGGCATGGTGGGATCAAGTATAGTGCGCAATCTCCAGGCTAAGGGCTACAGCAACATTGTTAGTAGGACTCATGCTGAATTGGATTTAACTAATCAAGCGGCTGTGCAAGCTTTTTTTGAATCTGAGAAACCAGATCAGGTCTACTTAGCCGCCGCCAAGGTGGGCGGGATTCATGCGAATAATACTTTTCCGGCTGAGTTTATTTATGACAACCTGATGGTGCAAAACAATGTCATTCATCAAGCTTTTTTGAGTGGCGTTCAAAAACTATTATTTTTAGGCTCAAGCTGTATTTATCCGAAGTTGGCACCACAGCCAATGAGTGAAGATGCTCTTCTTACTGGCAAGCTTGAACCTACGAACGAGCCTTATGCAATAGCGAAAATTGCCGGCATTAAGATGTGTGAGAGTTATAACCGTCAGTACGGGGCCTCGCACGGTGTTGATTACCGCTCGGTCATGCCTACTAATTTATATGGCCCAGGAGATAACTATCATCCTGAAAATAGCCATGTGATCCCAGCGCTGATTAGAAGATTCCATGAGGCTAAAGTAGCCAATGCACCAGAAGTAGTGATCTGGGGTACAGGAACACCGAGACGTGAATTTCTCTATGTTGACGATATGGCCGCGGCATCTGTCTTTGTGATGGAGTTAGATAAAGGAATATACGATTCTCAAACTGAGTCTATGCAAAGTCATCTCAACGTCGGCTATGGAAGTGATGTGACGATTTCTCAGCTTGCAACCGCAGTTGCAAGTGCTACGGGATATCAAGGCAAGATTAGTTTTGATTCAAGTAAGCCAGATGGCGCCCCCAGAAAGTGGATGGACTCTAATCGGCTGAATCAATTGGGCTGGAGTCCAAAAGTGGATTTGGTTGCTGGCCTAGCGCTGGCCTATTCTGAAATGATTGCCCGCTAAATGCTCCCAGATCAGATTATCCATTCCCCCTCTATTAAGAATGACAAGTTAGGGCTGGCTTTGATATTGATCAGTTCTGCCCTCCTGGGAGTTTGGGCTGTCAAAGACACGATTGCCCTGCGTAATGTGCTTTTGGTGCTCGGCGCTATTTTGGGTGCTGTATACCTGGTTTACCAACTGCGAGATAAACAGCTCAGGACTAGATTGAGCATTGCTAACGCCTTGCCTCTAATCATGTTGGGGTTGATGTTTTTTTGGGTGGTAGCTCACTATCTTTTTTTAAGTCGCTACCCACAGCAACAGTTTGCAGAGCTCACGAGTACTTGGCTACGAGCCTTCTTGGGTGCATGGCTGGCATTGGGAACGGCGCTGGCAATCAGCAAAAGACCTAACTTTGTGAATTGGTTGTGGCTCGGAATCTTTATTAGCTTTCTCGGTTTGATGTATCAGTACATTCCTAAGGCTTTGGCCTCAAATAACCTCTACGCCCCAGATTGGTATGGAAGTTCGTATTTTTTTAATGGAAAAATTAATGGGGTCCTTGCCGGTAGCATCATGATTGCAGGACTATTGGGTAGTCTCATGCACTACGCTAGTCAGAAACAGCGGATCAGTTTATTCCTTGCAATACCATTCTGTTTGGTGGGCATGCTATTAGCCTCTTACTCCTACGTCTATATTTTCGATGCGCGCAATGGCATTGGTTTAGAGGTCTTAATATTGGCAAGCGCGATGGTGTATTTGGGCTTGATGGTGCTTAAGCATCGCCATAACATGACCTTTAACCTGCGCAATGCCGGCTATCTTGTGGCGATCTTGAGTGTTGGTGTCCTAGTAGCCTACTTTAGTATTCAGCAGGCAAAACACAATGCCGGATGGCAGACCATGATTGAGGATGTGCAAGTAGCGACCCAGATCAACAAGTATCCGAACTGGAGAGAGCCCGGGGCCTTGGGTTATCCACAGACCGCTTCTGGGCGTTCAGTTGCTACTAATACTTATGAGCGTACCGCCTGGGCAACTGCCGGAATGGTTATCTTTGTGCCTGAAAATCCTCTAGGGGTCGGCATTCTGAAGCACTCCTTCCCTCGGCTTTTGTATGAAAAGTACGGTAAACAACTCGATGATGTCGTACCTTCCACCCACAGTGCCTGGGTGGATTTGACTCTGAGTTATGGATTGCCCGGCCTTTTTTTACTTTGCGGCTCCCTAATCCTAATCCTGTGTCGCTCCTTCAAGAAAATGGAGTTGGGGCGACTCAAGGGGCTGATCTTTATGATGTCTATAGCCCTGCTACTGACTTATACAGTAGGGGAGCTTGCAGTTGGTCATGGATTAGAAATCCTAATCTATTGGATCGCACTTCTTGCCACCTTGGGCTTATTGATAAATCCTCTTCAATCGGGGCAGAACTCTGCTTCAAGCTTATAATATTTAAAACGAAATGTACACAGAGCTAAGTAGTGAAGTGACTACAGCATCGCAGCATTGATATATCAAGGGTGTAAAAGATGAGCAATGCAAATGAGGATCAGGGAAGTATGGGAGATGAAATCTCCCTGCTCGACATCGTCAACTTCTTGCAAGGTGCCTGGAAAAAGCTCGCGATTGCAGCAGTAGTCGGTGCGGTACTAGGATTCGGTAGATTCGGTAATTGGTATTTCCTCGGCAGCTACCAGGCCGAGTATGTTTTACTGAATAATAATAATAATAATAGTATTCCTAGCTACGCCCTTGACCTGGTGAGCTGGAAGATGCTTCAAAAAAGCTTGCCTAACCTGGCCGCGCAAATGGTTGATGAGGACAAGGCCCCCAAAGATCAAGAGAATCTGTATCGGGTGATGAGTAGCGCTGACTGGTGGCAAAAAAATATTACCCCCAGCTACGCACTCTCTAAGGTGGATACCAAGGACTTAGCAGGCGTGAGTAAAGAGTTGACCGATAGCGCGAGCACCACCATTTTGAGCTTGACGGTGAACGCGGGTGGGTCGACTAAGGAAAAGTCCATCGAGAATGTGCGCGCCGCCGCCCAGTTTTTACGCTCAGGCAGCGCCTATTTGCAGCTGCGCAGTATCCTAAATGGATACGAGAGCGAGACCGTGAGTACGGTGGCTGAGATTAGCAAAAAAATCACCAGCACCGAGATTAATTTGGGATACCAGCAAATACGCGTCAAGAATCTGGAGGATCTGCACAAGCGCTTCCCAGGGTCAAGCAATGCTTCTCAGCAGGTGGTCGATCCCAAGGACTCGGGAGCCAAGTACCTGCCACTGACTACCCAGATTATCGCTGCGAACAGCGACATTAACCAGTCCAAAGAGGACCTGATACGCATGCGTGACCGCCTGGCCCAAATTGAGATTATCAAAAACTACTTAGAAGCGGTTAATCCCTTGGTAGAACAGAACCCCAACGGCCTAGTTCTGGTGAGTGAGCTCTTACACATCGAAAAAGGCCTGCAATCTAAGGTCGGCAAGGATGATGCTCGCCAGCAAGAGGTGCTCGATCAACTCCGTGCTCAGCTCTCCCAAATCAAGGCCCGCTTTACGATTGGACTCGAGGCCAACATGGCCCCCACCTCCAAAAAGACCGGTATGATTAAGGCGACAGCGGGTGGATTAGCTGCTGCGTTTTTCCTGATGCTCTTGTTGCTCCTAGGTCAACGAGTGTGGACCCATATTAAAAGCGGTGGTGTGAGTAATGCATGAAATCATGAGTCAAGCAAGTGCCAAGAGAGAAGCACGAGATCGGGCATTAGCGGGCGTAACACCAATTGAAAACATTGACCTAGATTAAACCTAATCTTCAAATACCCAAGTCAAAAAATAATAAAAGTAGCATTTAATCTAGCAAGGTATTTTCATCCAATATGAGCCCTTTAAAAAGTCTAAATTTAAATTGAGGTAGTGCATATGAATCTTGTTTTAACGATGGCAGGTAAATATAGCCGGTTTAAACTTTTTGGTAGCAAGGTACCGAAATATCTACTTCCATTGGGAAGTGGCACAGTATTGATGGAAGTAATGAATAGCTTATTGACCTCATGCTCGCCTTCTTCCGTGTTATTGATTGCAAATAAAGACGATCAACTTTTTTATCCAATACTTAAGAGTGTTATCGCTAAATTTAACCTGCCGGCTGAAAATATTCTATATGTTGACGATACTAGAAGTCAGCTAGAGACTGCGCTCAATGTGTCTCAACTTCTTGAAGAGGTTAAGTGGATCAGCCCAATAGTATTTATGAATATCGATACGATCACGAAAAGTCGAGATAGCTTCTTTCAATCTATGCAAAAGTTAACTCAAGATTCCGGTCTAGTGGATGTTTTTCCGGCGTCCTCACATCAATATTCATTCGTTAACCCTGGTCCAGATTGTGAAGTCATTTCTATTGCTGATGGAAAGAACGTTAGTCAACTTGCTTGTAGTGGACTTTATGGGTTTGGATCATTTTGGTTTATGAAGAAGCGGGCTAAAGAGCTTATTCAGATAAAGCCAAACGCTAATTTTACTGATTTATACAATTACATAATAAAGGTTGGCGACAAGATTGGGTATTCCGAGTGCTTGGATAAAAAAAATACTGTAGTTTTGGGTACGCCCGAAGAATATCTCATTAATATTCATAGGTTTAAATGATGAAAATCTTATCTGAATTAAAGGGTGGATCATTATCTAAAACTCAAATCATAGATCGAGACGGAAGTTTGTTTGTTAGAAAAAGTATTTCTGCAATAAAAAATAGAGAATATGGGCTGGTTCGCTGGCAGTCCCAGGTCAGAAAAATTCAATTATTAGAAAATATTCTGGGCGACTTGGTAGTTCCAATCAGCAATTTTGGGTTGGATCGAGATTTTTATTTTTATGAGATGCCCTACATTTATGGCGGTGATAATTGTGCATTAGCTCTTGAAAGAGGTGAATCGCCAAAGCTTATGGCTCGGCAGATATTGCAGGCCATTGATCGCTTGAATATGTTTAAATTTAAACCGGTTCTTGGCGCAATGAGTATTTACATCGCGGAGGAGATAGAGGGCCCCCTATTTCGAGCTAAGGAAATACTAACCTCCTCAAGTAAGTCATTTTCGGCGGCTGAGTTCAAATTTCTTTTTGACAAGATTGATCAATCTCTTGCATTGGTAAATGAACTTAAGTTGAAATACTTATCATGTGCTCCACCTCAAACTCTTACCCATGGTAATTTAACTCTTGAAAATATGCTTTGGGATTTTAAGCAGAAGCGATTGGTATTTATTGATCCGTATTCTGAAACTTACTGTGAAAATATAAATGGTGATTTCTCACAATTATTGCAATCATCCGAAAGTGGATATGAATCAATAGTTCGGGAATTTGATTCATGTGGAATTCCAGATGTAGCAATATATCCTTCAGAAAAAATCCCAAACATATATATAGAATTTGCAAAAGAAATTAGAGTCTTAGCTTTAGAGAGGGATTGGTACGATGATGAGTTGGCAAGACTTTTTTATGGCTCGCAGTTTACTCGCATGTTCCCTTTTAAGATTGAGCGTGATATTCGGCAGGCATATGCATTTTTAGTTCACGGAATAAATTTGTTATCAGGATGTTAAAAAATGCTTAATGTACAAGAGGGTAGCAATTCAATTTCCGATAGAAAAATGTCTTTGGTTGTTCACCAGGATGTTGAGATAAATTGGCAGCCATTACTAGAGTCTCTTTTGACATTCTCTGGATCGGGAAGATGCCTTGTTTTTATAGACCCTATTGTCCTTGCGAATAATCCTCGACTTTTAGAAATTGAAGGATCTGAAAATAATTTTTTATTGGTCCCAACTAGTTTGACGGAATCAAATAAGGGATTTGATTCTCTACTAGCAATATTAGAAGTAATGGAAAATGAGGGTATTGGTCGTCGTGGAGATAATATTTACGCGGTTGGAGGGGGTGTTCTTCTTGATGTTGTTAGCATGGCATGCAGTATTTACCGCAGGGGAATTTCAGTTATAAAGGTGCCAACTACGTTATTGGCATTTACAGATGCTGCTATTGGTATTAAGACAGGAGTTAACTTTCTCAATCAAAGAAATCGACTTGGTACATACCATCTAACTTTTAAAGTCCTGCTTGACCCCGGTTTATTAAGAACTCTGAGTACAGGATTGATCAAGCAAGGGCTTGGGGAGATTATTAAAATTGCGATTATTAAGTCTCGACCACTTTTTGAGGACTTGGAGAGATATCAAGGTCAGCTATTGAACCCAGCTTTTTATAGTTCCGAGCAAGGCAAGAAAATTCTTGATCAAGCAATTCATTTAATGCTGGAGGAATTGCACAGCAACCCAAGAGAAGATCAGCTTATGCGATGCGTTGATTTTGGGCATACATTTTCACCGCTTGCAGAAATGGAATCGATACGTAACCCTCAGTATCGCGGATTGCCACACGGCTATGCCGTTGCATACGACTGTTTATTAACAAGTTATCTATCAAGATTGAGGGGGAAAATATCTTCAACAGAATTTGATCGAATTTTTCAGCTCTATTTGAATTTTGATATGGATTTCAAAAATGAAATATATGGAGATGATGAGATATTGTGGGCTTCATTATTGGAGATGAAAAAACACCGCGGGGGCAATCAAAATATTCCAGCGCCAGTGAGCGTTGGTGAGTTTGATTTTCTTCAAGATGTTACATACGTTGAGGTGAAGAGTTCGAATGCAGCGCTTCAAGCCCTATTGAGGGGGCAATGATATATATTATTACCGGAACGTCTAGTGGACTTGGTCTTGAGATGGCCAAGAGATTGTTGGCATTTGGAACTGTAATTGGATTATCCAGAACTATAGGTAAGGCTGACAGCCTTATGCAAAACCCAAATTTCAGTTGGTATAGGGTAGATTTATCGAAAAAATTCGAAGAAATAGCTCCAATTATTGAGAGTCAAATACTGCCAGTTTTGGTGGAAGAGGAATACAGCTTAATAATGAATGCAGCACAGTTTTACGTTGGCGATTTAAGGTTGACAGCTTCAGAAACACAGGAGCTATTTCAGACTAATTTATTCTCCATCATGTCCATAGTAGATATGATGCTTCGACCAAAATTAAAACGCATTTTATTTATAAATTCTATTTCTGGATTAATTGGCCAATCCAACCAACATGAGTATGCTGCTAGCAAACACGCATTAAAAGGGTTTTCAACATCGTTGGCAAGACAAGCAAAAGATCGGCACTATGATGTAATGTCAATAAATCCTGGCGGGATAAATACTGAATTATGGGCGAGAAATAATATAGACGCTCACAATGATTTTATTGATCCTGGAAATTTAGCTGATTTGACGGTTGCCATGCTGAAAATACCACAAAGAATTTTTATTGACCAAATGATAATTCTTCCGCCATCTGATTTATAACAGTATGAAAATATAATTTTTTTGGTATATCTATTTCTAAATTATGCTGTGTAAATGAATTTCAATAATCAGAAAATATTAGTAACTGGCGGCACCGGTTACATTGGCTCCCATACAGTGGTGCAGTTGCTGGAGGCGGGTGCACAGGTTATTATTCTTGACAATCTGTGCAATAGTAAGCGCGAAGTCATTAACCGAATTGAAAAAATCACCAGTTGCCGTCCTGAATTTCTGCTGGGTGATGTTCGTGATCGTGTTTTGCTCAGATCGATCTTTATTAATTATCGAATTGACTCAGTTATTCATTTTGCGGGCCTAAAAGCCATTGGCGAATCTGTTGAAAAGCCACTTCAGTATTACGACAATAATGTTACTGGTAGTTTGATTCTTTTTGAAGAAATGGCGAGAGTCGGCGTGAAAAAGCTCATCTTCTCATCTTCTGCTACGGTTTATGGTGACCCTACTTCGGTCCCTATTACCGAGAATTTTCCGCTCAAGACCACCAATCCCTATGGGCATTCAAAGTTAATGGTCGAGGATATTCTAAGAGATCTTTATAAATCGGATTCTTCCTGGAACATTGCATTACTACGCTACTTTAATCCAGTGGGTGCTCATGAGTCCGGTCTGATCGGTGAGGACCCTGGTGGCGTTCCAAGTAATCTTCTGCCATTCATTGCCCAAGTGGCCGCTGGCTGGCATCCTAAACTCTACGTTTTTGGTGATGATTATCCAACCCTGGATGGTACTGGTGTGCGAGACTATATTCATGTTGATGATTTGGGGGCTGGTCATTTGGCAGCACTTGATGTGCTGCAGGAACCTGGTCTGGTGACGATTAATCTCGGTACTGGTCGAGGTTACTCTGTGCTTGAAATGGTTCGGGCCTTTGAAAAGATTTCATGTAGGCCGGTGCCATATCAAGCTGTTGATCGCCGCCTGGGTGACATCGCTACTTGCTATGCAGATGCAAGTCTTGCGAGCCGAATGCTCAGATGGAAGGCCAAGCATGGAATTGAGCGCATGTGTGAGGATCTTTGGCGCTGGCAGTCTTTGAATTCTCCTAGTTTTATCATTAACCATTCAAAGAAAGAGTGAGCTAATGTTCGAAAAAAAAGAGAATGGGTTGGAAATTCTGTTCGTATTTAAGCGCCTCTGGCACCACATCACGCAACCTCGCCGAAGGCAGCTAAGCTTGCTTTTGTGCCTTATTATTTTTACATCCTTCGCCGAAGTCGCGAGCATTGGTGCAGTTTTACCATTCCTCAGCGTCTTAACGGCGCCTGAGAGGGTATTTTCTGCTCCATTGGCGCAGCCGATCGTCCATGGATTGGGTTTGACAGAGGCTCAACAGCTTTTATATCCTATAACGATTATTTTTATCTTAATAGCGTTGTTTTCAGGCGCCATGCGATTGAGCCTCCTTTGGGCGCAAACAAGGCTATGCTTTTCAATTGGCGCTGATTTGAGCGTTAAGATTTACGAGAGAACTCTTTACCAACCCTATCATGTGCATGTTGGGCGCAACAGTAGTGAGGTAATTTCGGGAATCTCGATAAAAACGAATGCGGTTATTTCGAATTCCTTGCTCCCGATACTTTTTGTTGTAAGCTCAAGCCTGATCATGCTGGCTATTTTGGCCGCTCTCATTGCCATAGACCCTTACGTAGCGATGGCCGTCATTGGTGGATTTGGTGCTCTTTATGGTGGCATTCTACTTGTTACTAAAAAAAGCCTTGCGCGTGATAGCTTGCGAATTAGTCAGGAATCTAATCAGCTCATCAAAGCTTTGCAGGAGGGGTTGGGCGGAATTAGAGATGTCTTAATCGATGGTACTCAGGCTTCCTACTGCAAAATTTATAACGATGCCGATATGTTACTTCGGCGCTCACAAGCAAATGTTAGCATTTTAAGCGGGGCACCTCGTTACCTTATCGAATCAGTGGGCATGAGTTTGATTGCGATAGTTGCATTTGCGATGGCACGCCAAGAGGCTGGAATTGAGCGTGCGCTTCCAATCTTGGGCGCGCTTGCCATCGGAGCTCAGCGTTTATTGCCTGTATTGCAGCAACTCTATTCAAACTGGTCAGCAATTAGAGGAAACAAGTCAACCCTCCTAGACGTGCTCGATCTTTTGGATCAACCGATGCCAGCACACCAGGGAACCTCATTATCTTCACCCATGAGATTCAAAGAATCAATAAGGCTAAATCAAATTAGTTTTCGATACGGCGCAGGGTTGAAGTGGGTTTTGCATGAGATTGACATATTGATACCAAGAGGGAGTCGAGTAGGCTTTATAGGGAGCACGGGCTGTGGTAAAAGTACACTTCTAGATCTCATCATGGGGCTACTCCATCCAAATAATGGGGTAATAGAAATTGATGGCATTCCGATTGAAGAGGGTAATAATCGGGCATGGCAATCGCACATATCTCATGTGCCACAAGCAATTTTTCTGGCAGACACAACTATCGCAAAAAATATTGCCTTTGGCATCCCTTTAGAAAAAATTGATCTTTCAAGGGTTAAGGATGCGGCCCAACTTGCTCAGATCTCAGAGACAATAGACTCTTGGGAGGATCAATACGACACATTAGTAGGGGAGCGTGGTATCCGACTCTCAGGAGGCCAGAGGCAGCGAATCGGGATCGCTCGAGCGCTTTACAAGCAGGCTGATGTTATTGTTTTTGATGAGGCAACTAGTGCACTCGACAATGAGACTGAACGAATTGTTATGGAGTCAATAGATCGAATTGATAAGGATGTAACAGTCTTTATGGTGGCGCATCGTCTTAGCACTTTGAAAAAATGCAATTTAATCTTTGAGTTAATGGATGGAAAAATTAAACGAGCTGGTAGCTATGAAGAGATTATGCGGGCATCTAAGCGAGATTAACAGCTAACTTGATAAATTTTTTTGAATGGGTGAGATTGCAATGAGTAAAAAAACCAAGATATTGCTAATTGGATATGGGTACATTGGTCAGTATTTGTATGCTGAGCTAACAAAAAAGGGATATGAAATAACGGTTGTGTCAAAAAATTTAAATGGGAGCAAGAGCGATTTTATCGAAGCAAGCTATGAAGAGTTGACACAAAGTTTTTTAAAGGAATTTACGCACATTCTGTGGTTTGCGGGTCATTCAAGCGTTGCGATGTCTGTGGAAGACCCTTTGGGAGCAATCAATAACAATGTAATATCACTCTTTGATTTAGTTGGGAAAATAAAGAAATCTAAACTGATATATGCAAGCTCTGCAAGCGTGTACTCTGGGCTGTCAACGTCGCATTTAGCGGGGATCAATGATGGGATTATAAAGTCAATGAATGTGTATGATTCAACAAAAAAAGCATTTGATATTTTGCTTGAACATATGGATTTCCCCGCAGTAGGTTTCAGAATGGGAACTGTTAGCGGTTGGAGTCCAGCATTGCGGGAGGAGTTAGCATTCAATCAAATGAATATCTCTGCGATTAAAAATGGCGTGGTAAATGTTGCAAATCAGAATAATTGGAGAAGCATACTTTTTCTTAGTGACTTATGCCAAGCAATAGAAGCACAATTAGACAGAATTGAAGTGGCGGATAAAATCATAAATGTTGCAAGTTTAAATATTAAGTTTGGAGATTTAGCAAATAGTATTGCAAGGTACCATTCGGTGCCTGTTCGTGATCATGGCAATACGGGTTCTTATTCTTTTAGAATGGAGCTATCAAACCAGTTATTTATAGAAAGCCCTTCAAAGATGATAAATTTTCAGTGCGAAATGTTTCTAAAGGAGTATTTTTAATGCGATGCATTATTTGTGATGGCGAAACGGAATTATGTCTAGACTTGAATAAGCAACCGCTCGCAAATGAATTGTTAGTTAATGTAGATGATCAATATGATCAATACCCCTTAGGGCTAGAATATTGCAAGAATTGCGGCCATGGGCAATTGAGTTACTTTGTAGATCCAGGCAAGCTATTTAAAAATTATCTATACGCCTCAGGGACAAGTAATACATTAGGGATATACTTTTCAGACTTTGCAAGCGCACTTGTAAAAAAACATGGAAATACAATAAGTATTTTAGAAATTGCCTCAAACGATGGATCCTTTCTATCAAAGTTGATTGGCAGTGGCGTACATAAATGTATAGGAATTGATCCCGCAGAAAATTTGGTGAAAATTGCTAATGACGCAGGAATCGAAACTGTATGCGACTTTTTTCCATCAACTAAGATAGTTGATAAATATGATGTAGTAATTGCGATGAATGTCTGCGCTCATAACCCAGACCCTATTAGTTTTTTAACTGGAATTAGGGAGGTTTTGAAGGAGGGTGGTATCGCATACATTCAAACATCGCAAGCATTAATGTTGAATAGTGGGCAATTCGACACTATATATCATGAACATTATTCATTTTTTACCGTGTCATCAATGAGGGAGGCTTGTAATAGAGTGGGCTTGAGTCTTTCAAATTATGAGTTAACGAACATACACGGAGTTTCGAGTATTTTTCATATTTCAAAAAGTATTCAAGTGTCGCCTGACTTGTTTAACCATGGAATAAGCAAGGATTTGGCAATTTTAAAGGACGTAAAAATTGAAAACCCTGATGATGTTTACAGAGAATTCAATCATTTGGCTATGAAAACAATCTCCGACACTACTGCTATATTGAGTAAATATAAAGCTTTAGGGTATAAAATTGCATTAGCTGGAGTCGCTGCTAAAGCACTTACGTTTTACCATGCTGCAAATTTAGAGTGTGACCTATTTATCGATGAGGCAACGTTAAAGGTTGGTAGATATGTGCCGGGAATTGAGGTGCCTATTGGTAAGTTTGATTCTCTAGATCCGAATAGTAAGTATCTAGTAATAATAGGCGCGTGGAATTTCTTTGAGGAAATTAGGGAGAAACTCAAGCGTGCAAACCCCACTACTAATATGCTTTTTTTGCAATACTTCCCAGAGGTTCGCTTAATTGCCTGACATGGTTACATTAATTTCGCATTTTTACAATGAAGAGTACCTACTCCCATTCTGGATTAAGCATCATAAGCCACTGTTTGATAATGCAGTTCTTATTGATCACGGATCTACTGATAACTCCCGAAAAATAATAGAGCATCTAGCTCCTGAGTGGAAAGTAATAAACTCGGATTTAGAAGAATTTGATCCATTGCTGACTGATTTTGAAGTTCAATGTACTGAGCGCACTGTAGATGGTTGGAAAATTGTATTAAATACCTCTGAGTTTTTGGCGGGAGATTTAAAGGGGGTAATTAGTGAATGTAATACGTCCGGTGTAAAAGCGGTTATTCCCAAAGCTAGAATTATGATAGATGCATATCCAAATAATGAATTGGATCTTGATAAGCCACTTTTAACTCAAAAACCCTATGGAGTGGATGATGGGGTACTCTATGACATACTTTTCCGCGGGCATTTGTTCACAAAACTCATTAAGCTGATACACAATCTTGGGTGGAAGGAGCGAGGGAGATCCAGACTGCTCCATTCTCATCCAATTGGAGGTTATACAGTGGGAAGGCATAACTGGATCCACCCCGCCAAGAAAACAAATAAAATAACAATTTGTTGGTTTGGTTATTCCCCTTGGAATAACAAATTTATTTCCCGTAAGCGCTCTTTTGCAAATAAATTACCAAAAGAAAATTTAAATTTGGGTCATCAACACCGAGCAAATCAAGCACAGCTTAATAAAGCTTATTTTAAACATTTACTATTCTATAAAATATTCGGTAATGAAAATTTATTTTAGAATGCCGCCATATATTTTTTTATGAATTAATCGTAATGCATACTATATAAATATGAGATGTAATTCTAGCAAACCAATCAATACATTGCGTTTAAATTTGCTAATGAGTTGCTTTGTTACGCATAATCGAAAGAAGATACAAGGAGATAGACTCAAAGAATTTATTGCAACTATACACAGTTATGGAAAAATCAAATTCGAAAAGGTATTTCTATTTATCAAAATTGATACTGATATATCTTTATATAAAGACGAAATAGAAGGCATTGCTAGGGCATCCCTTGATTACAAAAAAATTCATATAATTTTCGACAGAATTATTGCTAAAACTGATTGGCAGAATTTTTTTTCCGGACAAATTGACGGTGGTGACTTGTGGTGGTTTACGCAAAATGACGACCACGTTTATATTAATAATGACAGAGATTACTTTGAATACTTGTTGACTAGGCTTAATTCAACTAGTGGACCAGCCTCAATATATTTAAGTCATTGGCCGGAAATCTTGAGATTAGCCTCAAACCAGAAGAGCCTAAAGTTAATTAATGGCGTAGCTGAGTTCCGTGGTGTGTTACTAGATTCCATACAAATTTTTAATGAATCTATGTTGAAATTCATTTTTTATAAACTAGACTGGCCTTCTGAAACTATGAATAGAATAGATACAGTTGGTGTATCAGATAATATTATTCCAACTGGAATAATATCTAGTGTATCAGGTGAGCTCCCCAGTATCTTAGTCCCATTGAAGGAGCTATGCAGAAAATTTAGAGGCTATGATCATGTTGGATTGGAATATCCAGCTAAACTTAGATTTTTACCTGCGGTAATGCCTGTTCAATTAGACAAAGAATCACTACTTAAATATGTAACGGCTAATCATTTTTCTTCGTGGGTTGGTGATAATAACTCATCAGTTTCAAGTGATATCCTTCAAGAATTGCTGTTAGTTAATGGTGATAATTTAAATTTGAATGCTCAGAAATTAAAACATGATGAGTTCTACTTGAAGATATATAAATTTATACGAAGAAAATCATACTATTTAAGAAATATTTCCTTGTTTGTGGAAAGAGCATTATTATCATTGCACCATTTTTTAAATCTAATTGTATTAAAGCGTAAGTAGTAGATCTGATCTATATTATTTTCAATCAATTGAATCTTCATAATTAAATGCCTGATAAAATTACTACAATGCAAGTCCCTTACTGTCCAGTTTGCGGTGATTGTGGGTTGGTGCGCTATTCTAATGTGATTGATCTTTTATTTGGCGCGGAAGGTAGTTGGTCTATATCTAAATGCAAAAATAATTCATGTGGAATTCTTTGGCTTAATCCACGGCCGATTCGGGAAGATATTTATAAGGCCTATCGTACGTACTACACGCATGAAAGCGCGTCTAAACTTTCAATTATTAGGCACTTTAAAGTTTTATTGCTACAGATAATTATTAAGTTGGCAACTTTATTTATGTCGTTGTCACGTGAAAAGTTTGAGTTGAGTAGCTTGTATTTACATGGAGCAACTCCAGGGCGGCTATTGGAAGTTGGATGTGGGAATGGCTACTATCTTGATTATATGAAAAAAAAGGGGTGGGCTGTGGATGGCCTTGATTTTGACCCAATGGCTGCTACTGCTGCGCTAAAAAAATATGGAATTCCAATAACAATTGGTAGCATAGAAGAGTCATCTTATTCAGACGATACCTTTGATGCAATAATAATGAAACATGTAATTGAACACGTCTATGACCCTATCTCGACTATAAATATAGCATTTCGGAAGCTAAAAATTGGAGGCAGGCTAATAGTTATAACTCCAAATGCTGAAAGTTATGGTCTGCATAAATTTGGAAAATATTGGCGTGGTCTTGAGCCTCCAAGGCATATTCATATATTCAGTAGCCGTTCATTAGAAACAATAGCTAAAAGGGCGGGATTTTCTGAGGCTTTTGTACATACAACTGCAGCCAATGCATGGACAATCCTAATGTCAAGCATAAAATTGCTTGGAGTGCGTAATAGCCGAATAAATAAAATAATAAAATCGCCACTCAGATTATTAATCTATGCTTTAAAGTATCAGTATGAAGAGGCAAAAGCAAATAAAAAGCTGCTAAATGTAGGTGAAGAATGTATTTTACAAGCCACCAAGTAGAAATGTATTGCAAGAAATTGGGTGTTTTATGGCAAATATTGCCGCGATAGTTGTCGCATATATACCAGATGAAAAAAAACTCCTTCGTTTATTGAGCGCTCTATCTGATCAGGTTTCAGCTATATATATTCTAGATAATACTCCGTCAGATAAAATTGATTGGTGTAATCATTATTTGATTGAAAATGTTGGATCATTATTTAGATATGTTCCTTTGGGGAAAAACTACGGTATTGCGCACGCTCAAAACATTGGTATAAAATTTGCAGCCGATGAAGGTTTTAAGCATCTTATTTTTTTTGATCAGGACAGTTGGGTTCCGCCTAAACTCGTTGATGGACTAATAGAATCTGAAAATCGATTATTGGCTTTGGGTGAAAAAGTGGGATCAATCGGACCTCTTTTTTTGGATGAAAAATCAGGTCAGTATAGTGAGGCAGTTCGATATACGGGTTTTTTTGTTAGAAAAATTAAAATAAGCCCCATGCAAATAGAGCCGATTGAGTCTGATCATATAATATCGTCGGGTTCATTAATTAAACTAGATACCCTAAAAGAAGTCGGCAATATGCAAGAGGAATTATTCATTGATTTAGTGGATACAGAATGGTGCCTTCGTGCAGCAAAGAGACATTATAAGCATTATATAAACCCCAGTACCGTTATGATCCATAATATCGGTGACGAACCAGTAAAATTTGGCAGTAAATCTATAAATATACATAGTCCAATAAGAAGCTATTATGTAATACGTAATATGACCTATTTATTGTTCCACTCTAAAATTTCATGGCGCTGGAGATTAAATTGCATCTATAAAATACCTAGATATATATGGATTTTTATTTGCATAACCCCTAAAAAAAATAAATTTAATATAGCTATTTTATTGATACGTGCTTTTTTTTCAGGTTTATTTATCCAGTTGGGTGATCAATGTCGCTAGCAAATTCTAGTGTCTATACTTTTATACGGTATCTAGTTTAAGTGAAATGCAAAACTTTTAGTATTTCTGCGCGTGGTTTTACTCATTTATTTTTGATATTAATAGCATCATTATTTTATTCTGCACGTCTTTTTGGTTACGAAAAGGATTATTACTACTATAGATTAATTTTTGAGCAGATAGACGTTGATGTGATGCTATTTTTTGCAAAGTATGAGCCCGCCTTTATTGGTATAAACTATTTCACTAAGGTTATTGGCCTTAGCTTTGAGCAATATTCTTTTCTTATAATTGCCTTATCACTTTGGATAAAGGGATTCCTTTTTGAGAAGGGGAGATTTTGGTTTCTGCCATTCATGATCTATTTTGTATGGTTGTCCTGGTTGCACGAGGGGACTCAAATAAGAAATGCCCTCTCTATATCCTTTTTTTATTTAGCTATCTATTTGTTAGCGAACGAAAAAAACAAGCTATCCTTTTTAGCTTATTTGACCTCAGCTTGTTTTCACATAACATCACTTATCTTCCTTCCAATCTATATCTTTGTAATTTACTATGGCCTTAAGTCGATTAATAATTTTTCAATATTAATTGTTTCTATTATTTCCTCCATTGTTATTTATTTTCTTTCAAATTATGTGGGCTACATACACCCCAATTTTGAAGGTTATATTGGAATTGGGAGCAATTTTACTTTGCTTTCATTGAAAATGCTTCCTATGTATTTGTTGATCTGGTTCTATAGGCCCAATAATTCTTCTACTGGAGGTTATAAATTGCATTTTTTTATCTGCATATTTGCAATATTTGCATCCTCTTCTCTTTTCCAGTTTGGGTCTGTCCCGATGAGAGTAGTTGAGTTTAGTTTTTTATCTTATTTACTCTTGGCTAATAGTTATTCTATTTCAAGAAAAAAGTCATTTTCTTTATTAAGTATTATTTTAATACTGGCTATTTTAAGTGCAGTTAAATTTTTATATTTTGATGGTGATTATTTTACATTCGATCAGGATCGAATTCCATCTGGAATTTAGTTTCCTTGTTTAATTTTATTTATTACACTCTAAATTTATTCCATGGGTGTATAGAAATCTAAATTAAAATGATTAGATCTTGAAAAGTATTGATTACATTTGCTGCTGAAGATATTCATAAAATTTTGACAGATCATAAAGGTGGGAATGTTGGGTTTTAATTTGGATATGTGTCAAAGTATAAGCATTGGCATTAATATTTTTTCACCTATAAGTGGATTAGTTGAAATTTAATCTGTTGTTATACATATGGCTGAAAAATCGAAATCACAATTAACACTCAAAGGAGCCGAAATGATTGATATTTTAATGGCGACTTATAATGGGGAAAAGTATATTCGCAATCAACTTTTTTCTCTACAGCAGCAAACTCATAGAGAGTGGACGCTATGGATTAGAGACGATGGATCCAGTGACAATACATTAATAATTCTCAATGAATTTGCCAATCATGATAGTAGAATCAAAATTGTCAGTAACTCTGATGGTAAAAAACTTGGCCCCGGAAAGAGCTTTCTTGAGCTTACTAAATACTCTAATGCAGCATTTTCGATATTTTGTGATCAAGACGATATTTGGTTTGAGAAAAAACTAGAACTCTTATACGGGTACGGAATAACAAATTTCTCTGAAAATATTCCGTCCTTAGTTTATTGCGATGCATATGGATACTCTAATGCTGATGGTGTAGTTGTTATTGATAGTATTTCAAAATTGCATGCAAATTTACTGAGAGAATTCTTATTTTTTAATGCAGGCTACCAGGGTTGTTCGATGTTATTCAATCGAGTGCTCTGTAGTTTAGCAAGGGACTATCGTGCTGAAACTATTTATATGCATGATGATATCGTTTCACTTTTAGCCCACTCTTTTGGAAAAGTATATTTTTTACCCAAGTGTTTAATGCTTTATCGCCAGCATGAGTCAAATGTTACGGGTAATATAAAGCCTAAAATTCTCGACAAACTTAAGCGTATATTTTCTCGAGAATTATTTGTTTTAAGTGAACTTCATTTTTTAGAGAAAAAAAGTTTCTTTGAGGCGTATCGTAACGAACTTTCTGAAGTTAATGCCGACCTATTGAGAGCCTACCTTTCATATCCATTTAATTCGTTATTCATCAGGTTATGGATAGTTTTGCGCTATCAATTTAGTATCGGTGGTTATAAACTTCCCTTGTTAATAAAGACTTTATTACGGCGGCCACTCGGATGATAACAGTGTTAACCCCCACATATAATCGTTCCAATACTCTTACAAGGCTATTTGATAGCCTTGTTATGCAGGCTGATCATGAGTTCGAGTGGCTTGTAATCGACGATGGCAGTACAGATGCCACAAATGAAATTGTTGCCGATTTTCAGGCTAGAATGCCGCCATTTTCCATTCGTTTTTACACTCAAGTAAATGGTGGAAAGCATTCTGCTATTAATACCGGTGTTGAGCTAGCTAGAGGGGACTGGGTTTTCATTGTCGATAGCGATGATATTTTAACTGCCGATGCAATTATGGTCGCACATAATACTATTTCTGAATTGCCGAATTCTGGCGTGGTCGGCATTTGCTTTCGTAAAGCGCACTTTGATGGAAAAATGATTGGTGTGACATGGAGCCTATCGGAAAATGTGAAAGTCATGCACCCGACTTGTGCCGGCAAAATTTTAATGGGGGATCTAGCCTACCTATTTACTCGTGATGCTCTGCACCTTTTCCCTTTTCCAATTATTAATGGTGAAAAGTTTGTTCCTGAGCTCTATGTTTGGAATCAAATAGGGGATATTGGAGAAATTCATTTTTTTCTTAATAGAATTATTTATCTTTGTGAATATCTTCCTGATGGCTACAGTAGAAATTTTTCAGCTAATTTAAGGAAGAATTGTCGTGGGTTTCAGGTTTTCTATAAGTCTCAATTTTTCCGAGAGACTTCTCTGAAAGGTAAGTTGAAGTGCTTATTTAGAATTGTCCAATGTGAGTTGTATGTGCTGCTGAGGAAGTTTGCTTGAAAATTCTTTATGTTATTACAGATCTCGGCATCGGCGGTGCCGAACGCCTTGTTATTAATTTAGCTGACAAGATGGCCTATCTTGGCCATCAAGTCAGCATAGTTGTCCTTACCGATCCGATACTATTTACGCCCAACGATTCAAGAATTCATATAGTCGCTTTAAATATGACAAAAGCCCCATGGGATTTTGTGCGCGCCTATTTCATGTTTCGTCGTGTGATAATTCAATTTCAACCTGATGTTATTCATAGCCATATGGTCCATGCAAATTTATTAGCGCGCTTAATAAAACTGGTGGTCGGTGTGCCGCGTTTGATTTGTACTGCGCACAGCAAAAATGAAGGGGGGCGATTACGTATGTTGGCTTATCGGCTTACAGATTCGTTGGCGAATGTATCTACAAATGTTAGTTGTGAGGCAGTAAGAGCTTTTGAGATCCAAGGTGCGGTTCCTATGGGGAAGATGTTGGCTGTAGTCAACGGCATCGATTGCGATGTATTTAGACTAGATAAAAAATCAAGAATAGAAATTCGTCAATCTTTGTCTATAAAAGATGGCTGTACCGTTTTTATTGCCGTAGGAAGATTATATGGTGTGAAGGATTATCCCAACTTGTTGAATGCATATTCTTTGTCATGCATTACAAACCCTAATTCTTTTTTGTGGATTATTGGAGATGGGCCGCTGCGGAAAGAGCTTGAAGAGTTGGTTATTAGTCTAGAAATTCAAGATACAGTTCATTTTTTTGGTGTTCGTCACGATATTCCAAAGCTAATGTCTGCTGCCGATGTATTTGTCCTTTCATCAGTTTGGGAGGGTCTTCCTCTCGTTGTAGGTGAGGCAATGGCAACGGGTTGCCTTGTTGTTGCTACGGATTGTGGCGGGGTAAAAGAGTTGGTAGGTAGCTCTGGCTATCTTGTGCCCCCTTCTGACTCAGTCTCTCTTTCGAAAGCAATGAGTAAAGCAGCAAACCTATCGAATGTACCGGCAGAATACTTACGTGTTCACGCGCGTCAACGAATAGTTGAAGGCTTTGGTCTTGATAGTGTGGCGAAGAGGTGGCTTGAAATCTATGGTTGTTAAATTGGTTAGGCTGTGAAATATCTATAAATTTGTTACTAACTTTTTTTCACATAAATTATTGTAATTTAGGCCCAGAGAAGTCTGTCACCTCGATTACTTTGGGCAGAGGCTCAGATGAGACTTCGGCAACGTCGAAAGAGTTTGGTGCCCGGCACCAGCGAACAATTGCTCGGCTAAGGTTAATGGTTAGAGTTGATGGAGAATCTTGAGGATAGAATGTTTTCAGTAGTGATGAGAGCTCTAGCTGCAAGGTTAACAAAAAGCAATATGGGCGCTCAATAAGCACTATAAATTTACATATTATTAGGATTTAAAAATTAATGCGTGTAGCTTTCATATCAAGTCAGGCATTTTCATTGGTAAATTTTCGCGGATCCTTAATTAAGGATTTGACTAGTTCTGGTGTCCAGGTATTTGCATTAGCTCCTGATTTTGATTTAGAAATGCGCCGGCAAATTGCATCTCTTGGCGCTGAACCGATAGATTTTTTTATGGCAAGAACCGGAATGAATCCTGCAATTGATTTCTTTTGTATGTTGAAGCTTTCTTTGCTATTAAAACGCCTCCAGCTGGATGTAACACTTAGCTATTTCATAAAACCGGTTATTTATGGAACTGTGGCGGCTTGGTTGGCGGGCGTCCCAAGGCGGATTGCAATGATTGAAGGTCTAGGCTTTGTTTTTACCGATTCTGGAGCGAGGTTATCTTTTAGGCGAAAAGCGCTGCGCTGGGTTGTTTCCTCGTTATATAGTTTGGCCTTAAAGAAGGCTCATTTAGTTATTTTTTTAAATAAGGATGATGTTCGAGAGTTTGTTGATTCTGGGTTGGTTGAGGCTCGGAAGACGGTTTGTATAGGTGGTATTGGCGTTGATCTCGTAGAGTGGTCTATAGCACCAGTTATCACCGCGCCCGTGACTTTTGTATTGATTGCTAGGCTGTTGCGGGAAAAAGGTATATTCGAATATGCAGAGTCGGCGCGACGAGTTAAGACCCGCTATCCTCAGGTGCGCTTTGTTTTGCTTGGTGGCCTTGACTCGAATCCCGGGGGGGTAAACCTCTCGGAGGTCGAGGCCTGGGTAAATCAAGGTTTTTTAGAATGGCCTGGACATGTAGAAGTGAAGCCGTGGCTTGAACAAGCAACTGTTTTTGTATTGCCCTCATATCGTGAGGGTGTACCACGAAGCACTCAAGAGGCAATGGCGATGGCACGCCCCGTTATAACAACGGATGTGCCAGGCTGTCGGGAGACTGTCGTAGATGGTGTGAATGGGTTCCTGATTGCTCCACGCGACGTAGATTCTCTTGTTATAGCTATGGAAAAGTTTGTTAGTAATCCAAGTCTATCTAGGATCATGGGAGTAGAGAGTCGTCGAATCGCCGAGGAGCATTTTGACTCAAGAAAGATTAATCGACGGGTAATGTTGCTTCTTGGAGTTTGCTAAAAGGTATGAAAATATTAATTACGGGTGCTAACGGTTTTGTCGGGCGAGTCTTATGTGCTGAAGCTGCAATGAGAAAGTTTAGCGTGAGAGCGGCGACGCGCCGCAATCCTGATTTTACAGAATGTATTGAAAAAATCACCATTTGTGGTGTTGATGGCAGTACAAATTGGCGTAATGCATTAGATTCTTGTGATGTAGTGGTTCACCTTGCCGCCCGAGTGCATGTGATGAAGGAGGTGGTAGCTGACCCTTCATTCGAATTTCGCCAGGTAAATGTAGATGGGACGCTTAATTTAGCTCGTCAGGCGGTTCAAGCGGGGGTCCGTCGCTTTATTCTTATAAGCTCGATTAAGGTTAATGGGGAGTTCACAGACTTGGGTCATCCATTTATAGCGGACCAAATTCCTGCGCCAAGTGATCCCTATGGAGTTTCAAAATATGAGGCTGAAATAGGGCTAATGGCATTATCTGAAGAAACGGGTATGGAGTTAGTCATTATTCGCTCGCCACTAGTCTATGGACCAGGTGTCAAAGCGAATTTTCTGTCGATGATGAATTGGTTACAGCGAGGGATTCCACTTCCTCTTGGCGGCGTGACAAAGAACCATCGTAGTTTTGTCTACTTGGATAATTTGGTTGATTTGATTATTACTTGCATTGATCATCCCGCTGCAGCTAATCAGACTTTTCTGGTATCTGATGATGAAGACCTGTCAACTGCAGAATTGTTAGAGCGTATGGCTTTGGCACTAGGGAAGCGTTCGAAATTAATCTCAGTGCCTGCCGGCTTAATTACTCTCGGAGCCAAGTTAGTTGGTAGAGATGATATTGCTCAGCGTCTTTGCGGCTCTCTACAGGTTGATATCAAAAAGACCAAAGATTTGCTTGGCTGGTCGCCACCGGTAAGCGTGAATGAGGGGTTGCGTCAGACTGCAGCACTTTTCTTAAAGATGCGATCTTGAATATCTTTTTATTATGAAGCGATTATTTGATCTTGTAATGGCGCTCTTTATTGCTATTGTGTTGACACTACCGATTGTAGTTGTGGCGATTGTCGTTCGATTGACCTCACCTGGGCCTGCGCTGTATTGGTCTAACCGGGTAGGTAGGCGCAACATTATTTTTAAGATGCCTAAATTTCGCACGATGCAAGTTGGAACCCCGGCTGTAGCAACCCACTTGCTTTCTGACTCGGGCCAATATTTAACGCCCGTGGGTTCATTGTTGCGAAAATCTAGCCTTGATGAATTGCCTCAGCTATGGAGTATTTTAGTTGGCGATATGAGTTTTGTGGGGCCTCGTCCGGCGTTGTTTAATCAAGATGATTTAGTTGCTTTGCGAACTCAAAATGGCGTGGAGAAGTTAGTACCAGGATTAACAGGTTGGGCGCAAGTAAATGGCCGTGATGAATTATCAATTCCACTCAAAGTGCAATATGAGGTGGAATATCTACAGAAACAATCATTTTGGTTTGATATAAAGATACTGGGCCTAACCTTTTTAAAAGTAGTTCGGCGAACTGGAGTTTCTCATTGATTTGAGAGGTTTTTTAGGGTTTTGTCTTTTTTAGTTCACCACTAATGCTAACTTGGTTAGCTTTCAATAAGAATCAACGCTTTTCATTGCCTTCTGAGGTTGCAACGGCCGATATTTGCCATCAATGCTTGAATTTTTCATATTTTGATATGTAATTTATAATTAATTCGTGCCAATTACTGCAACCAAACGATCATTATTAAATCTGCCCCGATTCATTAAGCGGGTTGTCGTGATGTATTTCGATGTCCTTGTTTGTGCATTTAGTGTTTGGCTGGCATTTGGGCTTCGATTGGATGAGTGGGGCTATTTTCAATTAAGTCAGTGGTGGGTACTGATTGCCGCCATCGGATTTTCATTTCCCCTCTTTATTCTATTTGGCTTATACCGAGCTATTTTTAGGTATATGGGCTCAGCCGCACTTGCCTCTATGGCGCGCGTTTTCATTATTTACACTTGCCTATTTTTCCTTGTGTTTACCATTATTGGGGTGGAGGGGGTTCCTCGCTCCATCGGCATCATTCAACCGATTCTCTTATTTATTGGCATTGGCACCAGTCGTTACTTTATTCGAGTGTGGTTAGGCAGCATCAATAATGTGCAGAAGTCCTTTCATCAGGTAACGCCTTTAGCACTCATTTATGGAGCGGGGTCTGCGGGACGCCAGCTTGCAGCTGCCTTATCACTTAATAAAGAAATGCTGGTGAAGGGCTTTATTGATGACGATAAATATTTACAGGGCAATACCATTAATGATGTTCCGGTGTATGGCAATGCCGACATCAAAAGCCTGATGATCCGTTTAGAAATAACAGATGTCCTTTTGGCTATTCCTTCAGTTAATCAAACCCGTAGAAATGAAATTATTGCCACCTTGAATGGCTGCGGGGTACGTGTTCGAACCCTGCCTGGAGTGCTCGATATGGCTTCCGGTCGAGTCAGAATATCGGATTTGCATGATCTGGATATGAACGACTTGCTAGGACGTAGGGTGGTTCCTCCGGATGTCGCTTTGCTAGAAAAAAACATTCGCAATAAGGTTGTACTGGTGACTGGGGCGGGCGGCTCTATTGGTAGCGAGCTTTGTCGACAAATTAATAAGTTTTCACCAAGGTCATTGGTTCTGGTTGATAACAGTGAACATGCCCTCTATCAAATTTATGAAGAATTAAAGAAAGCTATTGCCCTGCAGGAAAATAGCAATGGGGGAGAGGCGCCAAGCGGGGATTCTCAGCCTGACTCTGCCAAAACTTTGCCAATCAAGCTCATTCCCTGCTTGGCTTCGGTTCGAGATGCCGAGCAGATGCTCAAGATCTTTGTTGCCCATCAGCCTGCTACGGTCTTTCATGCGGCGGCGTATAAGCATGTTCCCTTGGTAGAGCAAAACCCTGCCGAAGGCATTCGGAACAACGTCTTGGGAACGCTCACTTGCGCACAAGCCGCCCTAGAGACTGGTGTATCCCACTTTATTTTAATTAGTACCGACAAGGCGGTGAGGCCTACTAATGTGATGGGGGCTAGTAAGCGTGTGGCAGAGCTCGTATTGCAAGCGATAGCGGAGGGTGCGGTAATTGGAGGTCATGCAACGCAGTTCTCAATGGTGCGATTTGGGAATGTGCTTGGGTCATCCGGCTCGGTAACGCCACTCTTTAGCGCGCAGATCAAGGCAGGTGGCCCCATTACCCTAACTCACCCTGAAGTAACGCGGTATTTCATGACCATTCCTGAGGCAGCGCAGTTAGTGATTCAGTCTAGCGCCATGGCTACGGGGGGCGATGTCTTTGTGCTCGATATGGGACAACCCGTACGGATCTATGATTTAGCAGCCAAGATGGTGTATCTATCTGGCCTCATGGTCAAAGATGAATTACATCCCCATGGGGATATCGAAATTGAGGTGACGGGATTGCGTCCAGGCGAAAAGCTCTATGAAGAGCTCTTGATTGGAGATAATCCACAGCCCACAGCCCACCCTAAAATTATGAAAGCGCATGAGGAGTTCCTGCCCTGGGCTGAACTCCAAATAGAGTTAGAAAAGCTCAATTTAGCCCTGCAAGCCTGTGATCCGCAATTGATTCGGAGCACTTTGAAGAAATTAGTGCCGGGATATCAACCCAATGGCGATGCAGTCGATTGGAACGGGGGGGGATTACCTAAACAATGAAAGCTCTATTTGAGAATGAGTTTTTTATATTGTGATGCTTGCACACCCTCAAAATTTGGAAGCGTATGGCATTTCTCTCTGAACTCAAGCAATTTTTTATAGATTCATTCTCAAGCCCTGTGTATCAAGAGGGGGTCTTGTATTTCATCATTGAAGAGTTGCCCAATCCTAGAGATTCTGGGCTCTTCAAAATTCTATGCGGTAGTGTCCAGATTGCTTTAGATGCGGTTACCCTAGATGAGCCGGGGGTTGTTATTGCCAATGAGCTCATTGGCCTGCATGCGGCTACCATTCGTAAGTACCCATATCAAAATATTGAGTATGTGAATATTGGACCTTGGGCTCAGGAAAAAATTGAAGCCCGTATGGCTAGAATTGGCTTGAAAATCTAGCCCAGCTTTAGCGGTGCTGCATTCTGAGTTTAGCAATTAGAGTGTTCTAGATATCTCATGACCGTATCAGTCTTTGACCATCTTCCACGCTGCATAATGATGGGCATACTTGCCCCAGAATTTAATAAATCCTGTGCGGCACCCACTCTCATTGAGTGGCCGCTAACTCCTTCAATAACCAACTTATCCAATCCAGTATCATGTGCGTGTGTCTATAAATTGCAAGCGCTAGTCCCGCACCTAATTTTTTAGTAACCTTTCCTGCTCGGTTGATATCTCTAAGAAGATTTTTGCACTCTTACTGCATCTAATTTTTCCTCCAAGTTCTAATTTATGAAAATAAGCCAGCTATCTGTTGATTTATTCGCTGAAAAGTAATCTACCCCCCCCTTATTCTGCTGATGTGGCTATTTCTATTTTTTACATGTTTCTTACCTCAATCCGTTGACTTGCACTTTATGGTAGATCAACTTGCAGCTTATGGGGCCCCAACTTGCACTTTATGAGTACACCCGCATTGGGGATGGGGAATATTGAGATCGTGATTCCCTGCCGAAAAATTTAAATGTGTTCTACATACCTCATCACCGTATCGGACTTAGACCATCTCCCTCGCTGCATCATGATTGGCATGCTTGCCCCAGAACTCAGCAAATCTTGTGCCGCACCTACTCGCATGGAGTGACCACTAATTCCCTTAATGGCTGATTCATCTAATCCGGCTGCTTTGGCAATTCTTTTGTAGATGCGATTTACCTGACCACCCCCAAGATGTGGTGATATATCGCCTGAGCGCGATATTCCTGTTATGAGCTTTTCATGCCCCGCAGGAAGCTCTTTCATCCAAGCTATTAATGCAAGATGCGCTCTTTCACTTAGACGCAACCATTTGCCCATGGAGTCTTGATCTGTTTTGCTTTTTCTAAGCAGAATTGAAGTGCTCTCAATACCATTTTTAATGGTTATCTTGACGTCTTTAACTTGCAGTGACACTAACTCACTGCGCCTACATAGGGTGTCGTAAGCCACTAGTAATAAAGCGCGGTCTCGAATCCCTCTAATGGAATCATCGGCAGCCAAGAGCATCTGGTCTAGGATGTCTAGATTAATGCTGCCCGCTTGTTTTGCGGAGCGCCCCAGTTTGCGATGCATTCTTCGCATTTCAATGGTGACATCAGGATCCTTAGTAGGATCACCCATGCGATTAAGTTTATGAATGGTGGATATTCCACAGATTGCGCGCCGAATGCCTGCTGAACTTCGCTTGCTGTTTGTGAGTTTAACGATGAAGCTGGCGATAGATAAGGGTAGGGCGGGTAATGATTCCTCATTGCGATCTTCGCAAAATTGGATGAAGGTATTAAAGTCGGCCCTATAGGCGCGAATGGATGCGTATGCGTAGGCACCTTCAATTTTTACAAGGGTGTTG
>Ga0214235_1000142_pt1 | contig 39746 bp, 47 predicted proteins | sample TroBogypolimnion_2_FD_153073 | JGI IMG/M metagenome (GOLD analysis project Ga0214235, IMG submission 153073) | Freshwater microbial communities from Trout Bog Lake, WI - 15JUL2008 hypolimnion | ecosystem: Environmental > Aquatic > Freshwater > Lake > Hypolimnion/Profundal zone ... | reverse complement strand
TGGTGCAGCTCGTAATATTGAAGAAGGTGGTTCATTGACCATCATCGCTACTGCCCTGATTGAAACTGGTAGCCGTATGGATGACCTCATCTATGAAGAATTCAAAGGTACCGGCAATATGGAAGTTCACCTTGAGCGTCGTTTAGCTGAACGTCGTGTTTACCCATCGATTAACCTTAATAAGTCTGGCACCCGTCGTGAAGAGCTCTTGGTTAAAGCCGAGAACCTCCAGAAGATTTGGGTATTACGTAAATTGTTGGCCGATATGGACGATATCGAGGCGATGAACTTCATCGTAGATAAGCTCAAGTCCACCAAAAACAATGGTGAATTCTTCGATCTCATGCGTCGCGGAGGCTAATTTAGAGGTCTAGGAAGCGGTTTTCAGCTTTTTTAGACCCCTAAAGGCACCCTAAGGCGAGCTTTGTCCTTGATTTCATGGCATAATTTCGCCTTTGCTGCACCATTAACCTGCTTTTAAAACCTGGGAAAGTATTTAAGTCAATTTAGCTTCAACGTGACTAAAACGGCTACCCGCTCATAGGACTCAACATGAAACCTGGCATTCACCCCGAATATCGCGAAATCGTCTTCGTAGACGTTTCCAATAACTTTAGCTTCAAGACTCGTTCCACTATGTCTACCAAAGAGACAATCAAGTGGGAAGATGGTAATGAATATCCATTAGCCAAGATCGAGACTTCATCTGAATCACACCCTTTCTACACTGGTACCCAGAAGATTATGGATACCGCTGGTCGTGTTGAGAAATTCCGTCAGAAATTCGGTACTAAAGCTGTTGCTAAAGCTACTGGTGATGGCGCTGCTAAAACAGCTGAGAAAAAAGCTGCTGCTGCAGAAGCTAAAGCTGCTGAAAAGCCAGCTAAGAAGAAGGCTTAACCACTTCTATTCGCGGGGTATGTTTAATACCTGCTCTGCGAGATAATCAAGGCAGCGTTTGCTGCCTTTTTTATTTTGAACTTTACCCATGGTCAAACTTACCGCTGCCGCCACTAAATCCATTCCGCGCATTATTATTTTTGCGCTGACATTGATTTATGGTTTTGCTGGCCTCTTCTTTCGTGATCCCTGGAAGAATGAGGATGCGATTGGCTTTGGTGGCATGTGGACTCTCTTTCGCGGTAACTCACTCGACTGGGTTGTTCCACACCTACTAGGCCGCGACATCTCTCTTGGTACACCTTTGCCTTATTGGATGGGTGCAACATTAATTAAATGGTTTGGCCCATTCATTGGCGCCGCCAATGCTGCTCGTTTATATGCTGCTATTTGCTTCTTCTCTGCTGCTCTGGCAATTTGGTACGCCACATATTTATTAGGTCGCCGTCGTGAAGTCCAACCAATGGCATTAGCCGTTGGCGGTCAGCCTGATATGAAGAGCTATGGAATGACCTTGGCTGATGGTGCGCTACTCATCTTCTTAGCTTGTGTAGGTTTAGCGCAGCGCGCCCATGAAACTACGCCAATGATGGCGCAATTAATGGGCATTAGTATTGTGCTGTACGGCACGGTTCGTGGCTTAGATAAACCATGGCAAGGCGGTTTATGGACTGGTCTTGGCATCGCTATCGTGGCCCTATCCTCCAATCTCACACTCAGCTTAATCATTGTTACCTCCACGATGATTGCAGTCATTGCTAGCAATGCAAAGCTGCGTTTTCGCTGGACGCTGACAAGCACTGTTTTAGGATTAATTGGTTTTGCGCTTTGGCCTCTAATTTGGCATTTATCCGACTTACCGCCGCAATGGCGTCACATTGCCGAAGAAGGCTGGCGCAATATGCCAGAGATGCGCTCTTCACCTTCAATCGAATCGCTCGGTTTCTTAAGCGTAAACTTCTGGGCTTACGCCTGGCCTGTTTGGCCGCTAGCGATTGTTTCGCTTGCACACTGGGGTCGCATTAAAGAATCTGGTGCCTGGCGCGCGCCCCATCTTGCTATTCCACTTAGCCTCTTTATTGGTAGCTTAATTTATGTCCTATTTCGCATAGAGGCAAATGAACATGACTTGATGATTTTGATTCCGAGTCTTTCAATCATTGCGGCATTTAGCTTGCCTGTTCTCAAGCGAAGCGTTATCAGCTTTATTGATTGGTTTGCGATGTTTAGCTTTACACTGATTGCGCTCGCCATTTGGATTATTTGGTTAGCAAAAGTTACCGGCTACCCAGAATCAACGGCGGCCAATATTGCACGTCTCTTACCTGGATTTGAGGGTCAATTTAACGCTCTAGCTTTCGTAATTGCTCTTATTATCACAGGGGTATGGCTAGCTGTGGTGCGCTGGAGAACTTCGCGAGCACCTAAAGAAATTTGGCGTTGTCTTATCATCTCCGCATCTGGCACTACTTTAATGTGGGTACTACTGATGACCTTGTGGTTGCCAACAATTAATTACGCTAAAACCTATCGCTATGTTTCAGCACGTTTAGCTCAAGTAATTCCAGCAGGAGGAGGTTGTATTGATACTAGCAATCTTGGTTTTGCACAGCTGGCCTCATTTGAATACTTCTCTAAACTCGATCTTCGCGATGATCCGAATTGCGCATGGATGCTGACACACGGCCAATCTGAAGCAAAAGCATACGCACAGTTAAATAACAAAAAGCTCACTCTGCTTTGGGAAGATCGTCGTGCAGCTGACCGCGACGAGCGCCTGCGTCTTTACGAAGTCATTCCAGAATAAATCGTGCTGCACTTTAAACTATCGCGTCTACGCGAGGATATTCCTTCTCTACTAAAACTAGCTGGCCCTTTATTAATTGGGCAGCTTGCAGTAATTGCATTTGGTGTCCTAGATACCGCAATGACTGCTCGTTATTCTGCGAATGATTTGGCTGCGCTTGCAATGGCCTCAGCTATTTTCATTAGTATTTACGTTGGCTTAACAGGGGTAATCTCTGCCCTTGCGCCAATAGCTGGTCAATTATTTGGCGCTCAACGCTTTTCAGAAATTGGTGAAGAGGTTCGCCAGGCAACTTGGCTTGCTTTAGGTCTTACCGTATTTGGTTGTTTTATTTTGCTCAATGCAGATCATTTGCTAGGGATTTCGCAAATGAATGAAGCTATCGAAGGTAAAGCAAGGTTATATCTCAATATCTTAGCCATTGGCTTGCCGGCCAGCATGGGTATGCGCGTACTCATGGCGCTTCACAATGCGGTATCACGCCCTACCGTCATTACAGTGGTGCAAATCATTGGTCTGGCACTCAAACTTCCTTTAAACCTACTCTTTATTTATGGGGGCTTTGGCATCGAAGGCATGGGCGGCCCGGGTTGCGCTGTCGCCACCGTGATCATCAATTGGTCATGGTTATTAATGACACTAGGATTTGTCTTGTTTGATCGCTTTTATAGGCCATTTAAGATCTTTGCTTGTTTTAGCATACCTGACTGGCATCGTATTTGGACTTTATTAAAGCTAGGTGCTCCGATTGGTTTTAGCTACTTGATTGAAGTGACCTCATTTACCTTCATGTCTTTATTTATTGCGCGCCTTGGAACTACCGCATTAGCAGGACATCAAATTGTTGCCAACATGGGCACCGTGATTTACATGGTTCCCTTATCACTCTCCATTGCCACGATGACATTGGTATCCCAATCTATTGGCGCAAACAAGCCAGAGCGCGCTGAAGAGATTGGTTGGTCTTCGGTCTTTTTTACGACTACGCTTTGCATCAGCATAGGTATCGCTGTTTGGGTCTTTAGAATCCAATTACTAGACTTATATGACCCGCCAGCAGAAGTGAAGGTTTTTTCAGTGCCGCTATTTTTGTTTATTGCGTTTTATCAAGTGTTTGATGCACTACAAGTAACCGCAGCATTTATTCTGCGAGCTTATCGGATTGCATTTTGGCCTATGCTAATTTATGCAGGCTCACTCTGGGGTGTGGGTCTTGGTGGCGGCTACCTGATGGGCTTTAATATCTTGGGTAATACGCCCTCATTCTTACAAGGTGCTAATGGTTTTTGGGCTGGCAATAGCCTGAGCTTAGGCTTAGCTGCATGTCTCTTGCTCTATCTCTTTAGAAGAACGGCGGAGCGCTATGAGAGAACGCATCCGCCAGTAGAGGTTTAAGGAATTAACGATAGGTTGGAGGCGGTGGGGCAGAAGGAGCTCTAGTTGGATAGCTCGGCACTTGATTGCCTTTTGAGTACATACACTGTTCATAGGCGATGTTGTATTGGGTTTGTGCTTGGTTTTGTTTACCGGAAGCATTCATAGCACCAATTGCGGAACCACCTAATAAGCCAACACCAGCTCCTGTCCCAACACCTGCGTGACTTCCACCACCAATAACTGCTCCAGCAGCAGCACCTAATGCTGCCGCTACAGCAGCACTAGTCACACCCTCCTTAAGAGCGGCATCACCTGTGTCCTTAACTGCATTTGCAGCAAATTGTCGACAGATTTGATCTTCCTGCTGGAAGACTTCAAAAGGCTTGCCTTCTCTCGGCATAATGGCAACAGTTGGACCAGTCGGCGCTGAAACACAAGCGCTTAATGTAGAAGCTGTAGTTACCACTGCGATAGTCATACAAATAAAGCGTTTCATATTCAATTCCCAAATAACTCTGTATTGTTTTTCAATATTGCAAATCTAAAATTATTGCAGTCAATTTTGCGGACGTTTTTGCATCACATTACTACTTGGTGGAGTTGCCGCCTGCTTTTGCCAGCCAGCAGCACACTCTTGGACATATGGATAATACTTTCCACTTGCCTCACAGTAATACCAGACTGCAGGCTCTGGCTGGGCAGCTAAAACCATTGGCTGAGGCGGAGCAGCATAAGTCACAACAGGTGGTGAAGCATAGACAACTGCAGGAGGGCCGTAATATCCAGCATAAGGGCCATAGTAGGGGCCTGGACCCCAGTTTCCGCGCCATCCCGGAGCCCAGCCAGGGCCATAAGGTCCATAAGCTGCGGGACGCCAACCTCCGCCGTAACCACCACCTACAGATACATTCCACCCTACATTACCCGCTTGTGCATATGCAGAAGAAAAAGTAAGGGCTGCCATCAAGGCAAGGCCTAAGATATTGAATTTATTAAGATGTTTCATATTCGACCCCTTTTTTTGGTCATGCGCTTCTCATTATTTTATGCGCCTACATTCCAGTTTTTTCTAGTACTACTATCAATAAATAACGCCCGAAATCAGATTAGGCTTACAAGAAAATTTATGTACTTGCAGGTTATCACTCTAATTTTGCTCCCGATTGCTCTACCACCCTACTCCATTTACTAGCTTCGGAGGAAATTAATCTTGAAAGGTCTTTTGGGCTTCCTGGAGTAGGATCTAGACCTCCCGCCTGAAGACGGGTCCTTACCTCGGGGTTGCTCAAAGTTTGGCGGACCATCTGATTTAAGCGTTTTTGAATATCTGGTGGCAAGTTTGCTGGCGCCATTAAAGAGAACCAAGATACCGCCTCAAAACCAGGCAGGCCTTGCTCAGCTAAGGTGGGAATTTCAGGGGCGGCATGTGAACGCTTGAGTGTAGTGACTCCCAAGGCTTGGACCTCCCCTGCCTTAATCAATGCTAAAGAAGATGAAAGATTATCAAATAGCATCGAGATGCGTCCACTGAGCAAATCTGGTAGAGATTGGGCGCGCCCTTTGTAGGGAATGTGCCGAATTTGTATGCCAGCCATCTCTTGCAATAATTCTCCTGACATATGTAGGGAGGTGCCAATACCTGATGAACCAAAAGTCAGTTGGTTGGGCTTTGCTTTTGCTAACTCTATAAGCTCATGCAAATGATTAATACCCAGTTTTTTATTCACGATTAATACATTAGGCGTACTGGCTAAAAAACTAATGGGCGTGAAATCCCTCAGAGGATCGAAGGACATCTTTTCATAGAGGGCGCCATTGATCGCATGAATGCCAACGGTACCAATCAACAAGGTGTAGCCATCAGGCTCACTTTTAGCAACTAGGTCAGCGCCAATATTGCCACCATAACCAGGTCGATTCTCTACTAGGACTGGCAAACCCAGACTTTGTTGCCAACTTTCTGCCAAAACCCGCGCCAATATATCAGGAGCGCCGCCTGGTGTGAATGTAACGATGATGCGAATGGGTTGTTTGGGCCAGCCAGCTGTATTCTGGGGTGTACCTTGAGCATGAACAGCAAAGCCAATGCCCAACAACACAGATAAGAATAGAAAGCTCTTCAGAACTTTAAAGAATTGCATACTTAAGAATGAAAAACTAGACCAGGTGGTCTAGGTTAAAAGCCAAAGCGAGAGCGAAGCCACAACCAGCCCTCATACTTCACTGGGTCATCGGCGCAAGGGCCGATACCACACTCCAGCAAAGTGGAAAGGAGATTGCCAAATACCAGGAAGATAAAAGCAATCACCAAGGTGTTTGCAAACCAAGAGCGCGATCGAACTTCGCGATTAGGCAGCATTAAAAGGATTGCTAGACCCATCAATAAGCCGGTATAGCCAACATAAGCCCAAGTATAAAAATGTAACTCTAGAAATGTTTTTCCAAATCCTTTATCACCCGGCAGAATGTGTAAGAAAACCTGGCGAAGAGAAACCATCATGCCAACTAGGCCGCCAATGATGCCCCACCCATAGTGAGATGAATAAGCGCCACAACGCATATTGAGCACTAGAGCAAAGCCGATGATGACAAATCCAACGCGCTGCATTAAGCACAAAGGACAAGGCAATTCACCAAAGTAGAGTTGATCTACAAATGCATAAGAGAGCATGCCAATAACTGCTAATAAAGCTAGTTGATTGCCTAGTGCCGCCAATGAAGGAAAGGAATGCTTGCCCACAATCAATTACAGACTGATGTTGAGATGGTCGGTTGCATGAAAGCGGAACCAAACCAGAAGAATGGCAACGGTAATCGCCAACACTGTCAAACCCGCAAGACGTTTCTCAAACCAGACTAAAACAAGCCCAATAAAAGCTGTCAGAAAAGGTAGAAACATATACATAGGGGAATTCTAGCGCAGGACGCTACACCTCAGGGCAATTCCGTAAATACAGGGCTTAGAGAAAGGTCTTTTGCATTTAGATAATCTTTGTCTTTAAGTTAGGCAAACCAGCAACGCTACCCTCAAGAACATCCCCTTTTTTCACTGGGCCAACCCCGGCTGGCGTACCAGAGAAAATCAAGTCCCCTGGCTCTAAAGTAAATAAAGTGGAGAGGTAAGCAATCGTGTCTGGAACATTCCAAATGAGTTGATTGAGATCGCCCTCTTGACGAACTTCACCGTTGACTAAAAGCTTAACAGCGCCCTTAGCAGGGTGACCGCACTGACTTACTGGAGTAATCTCACCACATGGAGCAGATTGATCAAATGCCTTCCCAGTATCCCAAGGACGGCCCATCTTCTTGGCCTCTCCCTGAAGATCGCGTCTTGTCATATCTAAACCAACACCATAACCATACACATGATCCAGCGCTTTATCTGCAGGAATATTTGCTCCACCTTTGCCAATAGCAACAACCATTTCAATTTCGTGGTGAACATCGCTAGATAAATTTGGGTAAGCCATACCTTGGCCGTCCGTCACAATCGAATTAGCCGGCTTCATAAAGAAAAATGGTGGCTCACGATCTGGATCATGCCCCATCTCACGGGCATGATCAGCATAGTTACGTCCCACGCAGTAAATACGATTTACTGCAAAGCGGCGGCTATCGCCAGTTACAGGTAAAGAAATCACTGCTGGTGGGTCAATCACAAATGCTGAAGACATAAATACCTTTCTAAGAATTTCGCTGAAAACGTGTTCTATTTTTGCTGTTTTGAAGTATGACGCAATTTCAACAAAAGAATACTGAGCGCCAAAGTGAAGGTCAGAGCATTTGCCAGAATCAAGGGCCATTTTTCAATAATGAGGCCATAAACTAGCCACAAGCCCACCCCTACCGTAAACAAGGAGTACATACCTAAGGAAATCCCTGAAAGATCCCTTGTGCGCCAAGACTGAATAGCCTGAGGCAAGAAGGAAATTGTGGTCAAGAATGCGGCGCAATATCCAATAATCTCGATTTGGTGAGGCTCTAGAGTCATTTTTCCATTGTAGTTTGAGAAATCCTGAAATCATTGATGCAGCGCATGAATTTTATTCTGTAGATAATAGAAAATCATCATTGAAACTAATACTAAAAATACAAAATGAGACAACAAATAATAAAAGGCCTCGGTCTTCTCCTTTGCAGCAGCCTGCTTAGCACCCCACTACTGGGGCAAACCAATAATACCGCCATCAAAAACTATCCCGATAAGCCGATTAGGCTCGTTATTCCTTATCCGCCTGGTGGTGCTACCGATGTGATTGGACGCATCATGGCTCAAGAGTTATCTAAGTCCCTCAACCAACAAGTGGTTCCCGATAATCGAGCAGGCGATAGCGGCAATATTGGCGCCGATATGGTTGCTAAGTCCCCTGCTGATGGCTATACGCTATTGATGGGGGCCCTTACATCTCACTCTATTAATGCCAATCTTGATAAAGATAAGATTCGATACAACCTTGAAAAAGATTTCACGCCGGTTGATGTGGTGGGAGTTGTTCCGCTAGTATTTGTTGTGAACCCCTCAGTTCCCGTTAAGAATATGAAAGAGTTTATTGCTTACGCAAAAGCCAACCCAGGCAAGTTGACGTTTGCCTCTTCTGGAGCTGGTGCTCCACAGCGTCTCGCAATGGAAATGTTTCGCTATCAACTCGGCTTAGATTTACTCCATGTCCCCTATAAAGGGAGTGGCCCAGCCATGACTGATCTGGTCGGCGGTCAAGTATTGACCATGTCGGAAACAGTGCCTGCAGCCTTGCAATTTATTCAGGCTGGTCAGTTAAGAGCTTTGGCAGTGACTACCGCTAAACGGATTAGTCAATTACCAGATGTCCCAACGGTGACTGAGGCAACGGGTTTACCGAACTTTGATGTAGTGAGTATGTTTGGAATTTTGGCTCCGGCAGGAACACCGAAACCGATCATTGATAAGCTGAGTGGCGATATCAAAATTATTTTGCAGCGCTCTGAAGTTCAAGAGCGCATGCTGGCAGCTGGCGTATACGTAAACTATCTTTCACCTGCAGATTCAAGCAAGCGAATTTCACGGGAAATGACTATGTGGAGCAAGGTGATTAAAGACGCAAATGTCAAAGCAGATTAATCAATCACTATTCCTAAAAAAAATAATTGCTTAAAGCTATGCAAAATTCTCCGCTAATTCAATTTTGTTACTACCTAGAGAGAACCCCTCTCAATGCAGTAATACAAGATAATTTCTGGATAGTCCCCACTTTGCAAACTATTCATATTCTGGGTATAGCCTCAGTTCTAGTGGGCATACTTCTGATTAATCTCAGAATCTTGGGCGTTCATGGGCAAAGTGAATCTATTGCAACCGTAATTGTCCGATACCAGCCTTTAGTCTGGCTTCCGCTGCCAATACTTCTCATTAGTGGCTGCATCATGATCGTTGGAGAACCCGCAAGATCTTTAACCAATCCAGCGTTTCAACTCAAGATGCTGATGTTGCTTGCCGTGATTTGTATCACACTACTCTTCCAGAAAAAGTGGCATAACAAGAACTCTTTTGCTCCGGCAAATACTGCAGCGCGTTTACTGGCTATCTTATCGCTTGCTTTATGGGTTGGCATTGTTGCTGCTGGCCGATGGATTGCGTATGCCTGATCACCAATTCATCATCATTAATTAAAAATATGAACGATATTCTGATTCTCATATACAGCAATCCTTTGGCAGAAACGATTCGCGAAAATGAATTACTGTTTCCCTGGATCGAGGCCTTACATGTTCTTGCAATCACACTAGTTGTTGGCTCAATTGCATTAGTTGATCTACGTTTGATTGGGGTACGCGCCTTAAATCGTACTATCAGCAACATTAGCGAAGAACTTTTACCAATAACATGGACAGCTTTCTTAGTTGCCGCCATTACAGGAGCCATCCTTTTTACCTCCAATGCTCTAAGTTACAGCCAGAATTTTTACTTCATCTCTAAAATCATTCTCCTAGGCTTAGCAGGCATCAATATGATGTGCTTTCAATTCATTATTGGTAAAAATCTTGAAAGCTGGAATCATTACAAACAATTACCCCTGGCAGCTCGAATTGCTGGTGGTATATCACTCACACTTTGGATAAGTATCATTGTTTGTGGTCGCTGGATTGGCTTTACGCTCGAACCAGTATTGGCGATTTCATAAGGATTTCATAACGATTGCATTATTAAGGGAGGGGATGTGAAAAGAAAAATAATTTGCCTACTCATGGCTACAGGCTTAGGAATAGGCTTTGCACAAAATACGATGGCGCAATCTTCAAAGCCCATCATCAATCCTCCACCTACAGCCAAGGACTGGTCTAAGCTTGCTAAGCTGCCTGACTGGAGTGGTGTATGGAATCCCAAGATTTCAGATCAAGATAAGCAGGCTAAAACCAATATGCCACCTTGGACGCCTGCTGCAAATGAACTCATTCAATTTCAACTAGCGGAAGAGAAAGCTGGCAGACCTCCTCCACTCTTTGTAAATTGCTTGCCTGAAGCAATGCCCGCATGGATGCTGGTGACCCATAATGCAATGGAGATCCTTTTTACTCCAGGTAGAGTCACCTTGCTCGGGGAATCTGATGGGAATCGTTTGCGTCGTATCTATACCGATGGTCGCCCTCATCCTGAAGATCCCGATCCAACTTTTCATGGCCACTCCATTGGTAAGTGGGAGGGTGATACGCTTGTAGTAGATACGGTTGGAGTTGTGCCCCAGGCTTACATTGCCATTAGCGAAGCTGCCGGCGTTCCTAATAATGGTGATATGCACATCATCGAACGAATTCATCTGGTTGGCAAAGATGAATTGCATGATGATATTGAAATCATTGCTCCCAATGTATTAACCAATCCCTGGAAAACGACTCGTATTTACTTCCGCCAACGCGCACGTAAATACGATATTGTTGAGGGAGTTTGCCTGGAGGGCTCTTTTGCCCCAGGAAAAGATAAACGTGGCAATGATATTTTTGTTCCCGTTGAGTACGACGTAGGCGGCAATCGTATTCCACCTCAATAATTTATTTCTAGACCATTCTTAGGAGATCATATTTTGAAACTCATTACTTTTACGAAATTAGCGACATTCGCTATTACCCTATTTGCATCAGCCCTGGTCTTAGCACACCATGCCACTACGATGTTTGATAGAGATAAGGTATTGACTATTACCGGAGTAGTCAAAGAAGTTCAATGGACTAATCCACACGTTGGCATTTTTGTAAACGGCATCCTTAAAGAGGGTGACTCACCAGCGCTGTGGATTTTGGAGGTTTCTAGTCCTGGTAATCTGACTCGCGCAGGTGGCTGGACTAGAAACGCTGTAAAAGCAGGCGATAAAGTATCAGTGGAGTTCTGGCCTTTACGAAACGGTAATAAGGGTGGCTACCTTAAAAAGGTGACGCTAACTGATACTGGTAAGTTCTATACCGCCGATATTCGTGCTCAAGAGAGTCCTAACTTAGAGGAACGCGAGCAGAAATAAGATTTTTATCTATCCCGTTTAGTTTGGTAGCGGGATAGAAATGATTGCCATCAGCGTCAATGTATCACTGCTATTGGTAAACCCTTTGCCTATACCGGCCTGGAAAGGCAAAGGTCCAGTATCACAATAGACTTTTAAGAATGCCAATTGCTGAGTATTAGGCCAAACCACCGGGCCAGACAAAACTTGGTTGTAGTTTGAGTAATATTCAACGCCCACTGCCCAGTTGGGGACAATCTCACGAGATGCTCGTATTGCCGTATTGAAATAGGGTCCTTGATGGACATAGGGTTGCGATAACGGCTGATCAAAAATTGGGTTGATGACAAAGAGCCACTTATCGACGTGCTTACCCAGGATGAACCGTGCTTCAGAGTTATAGCGAGATGGCTCATACTGAGGAAGTGTATTGGATAACTCAACATTGAGACCCGCAAATATAGGATCGCCCTTTTCTTCGGTATAAGGTAGCCACTTCAATCTCACCTTCGCTCCTGCGTAATTCCAGGTGGAGTTGTTGACAACCGAATTAATATAAAAGCCAGCCTCAAGGTCGTGCCCTAGTCCATAAGCGTACTCAGGGGTAATGCGGGTGTTGCTGTTATTCATGACTTCACCAGGATAACTCGGCGTTTGAATTCCTCTTGGCGTATTGTTCAAATGCAACTCAAGACTTTGCTCACCCTTAGCATTAATCTCATCGTCATATACCTGAATTTCATCTTGTAATACGGCCATACTGACTGATGGCAAGAGCAATATAGATAACGCCAATAAGGCCTGTAAAAAGGCTTTGGATAGAGAGTGAGCTTGCATCTGCATGATGCAAGAGTTTAACAACGATTAGGGTTTTTTGACGCGCTCACTCCAAAGCTGCCATGGACGCCCAATCGTTTTCTCAATGGTTTCCTGTGCAGTAACGGCCTCACCAGGGGTAAGGTATTGCACCTGCCCCATTTTCATTGCTTCAGACTGAATACTGGCATTCTGAATAGCATAGATAGTCCTAAATACCGCCTTCTTAATTGAGTCTGCTCCCGCAGCATAGCCATGTCCACGCATCAGAACAAAATACTGCAAGCCCATTGTTTTAGATAATGCATCCCCAAGCTCTACATTGCTAACAAACATATCGGTATCAGGATTTGGCTTAGCAAAGTTACGAATCTCAAAAATAGGTGCGCCCTCGCCCAAGAATGCACTCATGTGATAAACAGGCCTCAGAGTGGTACCAGTTAATCCATAAGGCAGAACCGGTGATGCATGGCCATGAATCACCGAATTGATATCCGGGCGATTTTTTAGAACGCCGCTATGAATGAAGCGTTCTCCATAAGCAACCCTGGTATCACCATTTAAGGCTTTGCCATTCATATCAAATTCCATGATGTCTTCTACTTTAACCACGGAAGGCGCAACACTTCTCGCCAGAAAGAATGTATTCGGATTAGCAGGATTACGAACACTAATATGTCCATAACCATCGACTGCATTTTGGTCATACAAAATATGATTGGCTAGGACAAGCTCCTCAACTGCCGTCTTTACTGCTGGGTTTTGCTCCATCTGCTCTTGAACACTTGCAGCACCAGCTTGAAAACAAATGATGGCGAGAAGATACGAGATAAATTGTTTTTTCATTATTCCACCTTACCAATCTTTCTGACAACCTCACCCATCTGGGCAGATTCTTTATCCCAGTAAACCTTAAATTCTGGAGCATCCATATACTGAATTGGGCTTCCAGCTCCATTGATTACTGAGCGCACCCGCTCATCATTAGCAGCTTGCTTCGCTGCTTCACGTAATTTATTCGTGATGTAATCAGGAGTTGCGCTCGGCACAAATAAGCCGGCCCATTGTGAGAATTCAATCTTCACGCCCAGCTCTTTAAAACTGGGTACATCAGGCATACTTGCCAATCTTCCGTCGCCCCAGTGAGCCAGGGCACGAACTTTGCCTGCTTTGATTTGCTGAACAATCGAAGAAGGCCCGGTAGCAATCGCATCAACCTGCCCTCCCAGTAAGCCAACAATGGCTGGCCCAGCTCCTGTGTATGGAATGTGGACCATATAGAACTTCTCAGAAGACTTGAGCATCTCCATCGGCACATGCATTGTTCCGTAGTTGCCGGATGAGCCAAAGTTATATTTACCTGGATTAGCTCGCATTGCCGCTACAAATGATTTGTAATCTTTCCAAGGACTATCTGCCCTGACAACTAAAACTGTTGGATCTGCAGTAAAGCGTGCAATGGGCTTGAGTTGGTTCAGCTGAAATGATTGCTCTCTACCCACTACTTTATCCGCTTCAGGAATAATCGAAATGGAAGAGAGCGCCATCAAAATGGTGTAACCATCTGGCTTGGCTCTTGCAACCGCAGCCATTCCAATCCCTCCGCCTGCACCTGCTTTGTTCTCGACAATCACTGGCTGACCCAAGCTACGAGAAAGCGCTTCTGCAACCGGCCTACCTACTGCGTCAGCAACCCCGCCTGGCGGAAACGGCACAACCATAGTGATCGGTTTTGTGGGCCAAGGATCAGGTGCCTGCGCACAGGCAAGCTGAACAAAACAGCCCCATACAAAGGCCAAGACGGGAATAGCTAGATATTTTTGTCTCATTTGTGTCTCTTGATACGTAATTTAGTTATTATTTATGCTCTTTATCCTACTACAAGATTCACCACATTAAACAAGGGGCAGCATAGACAAAACCCCAGCCGGAGATAGTAATCATGAGATATGCAGCATTTGTTTTAACCAAAGAACCCACCAAAACCCGCGTTGGCATTGTTTCTGCTGATGGCAAGACAGTTCAAGAGCTTGATTTAGGGGTGGATGTTAGTGAAGATGGCATCGTTGCCATCCTTAAATCTGACCTAGCCGGTAAATTACCAAAGCCCATTTCTACTCATGCATTTAGTGATGTACGCCTACTGGCACCCGTGCCCAGACCTCGTCGCAATATTTTCTGTGTTGGTAAAAACTATCATGAGCATGCTAAGGAGTTTTCAAACAGCGGTTTTGATGGTAGTGCAAAACCAGGCGAGGACATCCCAAGTCATGCAATCTTCTTTACAAAGCCGCCTGAGTCGGTAACCGGCCCAAACACCAATGTCATTATTCCAACCGCTGTATCAACCTGTATTGATTATGAAGCTGAGCTCACTATTGTGATTGGTAAAGGTGGTAAAGGAATTACCGAAGCCGATGCTATGAAGCATGTATGGGGCTATACGGCAATCAACGACGTTACTGCGCGCGATTGGCAGCAAAGACATAAACAATGGTTCCTTGGTAAAAGCTTTGATACCTTCTGCCCAATGGGACCATGGGTAGTGACAGCTGACGAGGTGGATGCTGAGAATATTCCTGTCAAGTGCTGGGTAAATGGTGAACTACGCCAAAACTCGAATACTAAGGATTTGATTTTTGATATCCCCAATATGATTGCCACTGTCTCTGCAGGCATCACCCTCTACCCAGGCGATTTGATTGCCACCGGTACACCAGTGGGTGTTGGTATTGGCTTTAAACCTCCCAAGTATTTAGTCAACGGCGATGTTGTAGTCGTTGAGATGGGTGGTATAGGCAAACTTGAGAATACTTTTATTGCTGAGTAAGGTACTTATTAAACAATCTCATAAGTCAACATTTGAAATCAGAAAAGCCACCCTAGGGTGGCTTTTCTTGTGATACTCCGCTCTCGTTTATGCGAGCGTAAATTTCAACTCGCCAAGTTGTCCAACTGAACTAACAACCTTGTCACCCTTTTTGAGCCACACTTGCTTATCTTTTGGCATTCCTAAGATCACACCCTGCGGGGTACCAGTAAAAACAATATCGCCCGGCTCTAGAGTCCAATAGGTGCTAATGTAGGACAACATCTTCTGGGTGTTATGAATAAAGTCAGAGGTATTCGAGTTCTGGCGCAGCTCACCGTTTACCCAGGTTTTAACCTGCATATTATTTGGATCACCAGCTAAATCGGAGGTCACGAAGTATGGTCCAATCGGTGCGTATTGGTCCAAGGTTTTACCGATCATCCACTGGCCGCTAGGTAACTCAATCTGTAGATCGCGTGATGAGAAGTCGTTTGATGTGCAATAACCAGCGACATAATCTAAGGCAGCAGATTCTGGGACATTGCGCATTTGCTTGCCAACCACAATCAAGAGCTCCGTCTCATAATCCAACTTATAAGAAACTGATGGTGGTGGAATCTGCAATAAACAATTGTGGGCTGCCAAGCTATTGTTGTACTTATTAAATAATGGTGGAACGCTAGGACGAGCCATACCCACCTCATCTGCATGCTGGCGATAGTTCAAGCCCACACATACAATCTTTCCAGGGTTTTTAAATAAACGCCCGAAAGTAATATCAGATTCTTTCAAGTACGCCACACCAGACTTGTCGGCACTGGCTACCACTTTATTAAAGCCTGCAGCATTACCTTCTTGCAATAATTGATCTAAGGTTGTGGGGGCTGCAATTTTCATTTTCTTAGCCACTGCACGAACATCAATCACGCCCTTAGCAGTGACTACACCCAAAGTTTCTGTACCATCAGCATTCATGATGGCAAGGATCTTGCTGTTTTTCACCATTTCGCGTGGACCCGTATATGGCTCACCACCCCAAACAGAAGTTTGATGTGCAGAAGCTTCGCTCACTACACCCATAGTTGAAGCAGCCACTAAACCAGCACCAGCGGCTGAGGCGGTCTTCATAAATTCGCGACGAGAACTCATCTAAATCTCCTTTAGTTGTAATTTAGTTGTTACCTATTTTTTAACTACAACAGGAATACTACTGCACCCTTTTATGCGGTGCCGCAGCAAATTTAAAGCCCTTATGAAATCAACCTAGGCCGAGGAAAACAGCCAGCCTATAGGTAATAAAAGAGGCGAGATAAGCTAAGCCAAACAGATAACTGAGCATAATGACTGGAATCTTCCATCCCCCAGTTTCACGCTTGACCGCCGCAATGGTTGATAAGCACTGCGGCGCAAATACAAACCATGCCAACAAAGAAAGTGCGGTAGCTAAAGACCAGCCACTAGAAATTAAAGGTATCAATGCCTCGGTTGCATCTATGCCCGAGCTTGATAGCGCATAGACCGTTGCCAATGAACTGACAACGACTTCGCGGGCAGCCATACCAGGCACCAAAGCAATACTGATTTGCCAATTAAAGCCAATAGGCGAAAACACATGGGCTAATGCCTGCCCAATCATGCCGGCAAAGCTATATTGAATAGGTGAACCCGTTGCGCCTTCAGGAGGAAATGGGAAGCTAGATAAGACCCATAAACCTATGGTCATCAGCAGAATGATTCCGCCAACCCGACGCAAGAATATTTCAGCGCGCTGCCAGAGGCTTATGGCTAAGTTGCCCAAGCGCGGCAAGTGATAACTTGGCAACTCCATCATGAGTGCGTTCATCTTAAATTGCTCAGTGGTAAAACGTTTCAGAATCCAAGCCACTGCCATTGCGCCTAATATCCCAGCCAGATACAGCAAGAACAGTACAAGCCCCTGCAAATCAATTCCAACCCAGAGCTTTTGCTCTGGAATAAATGCTGAAATTAATAAAGCGTAGACTGGAAGTCGCGCGGAACAGGTCATCATCGGCGCAATCAGGATGGTCACCATCCGATCACGCGCATTAGAAATGCTCCTGGTCGCCATAATTCCGGGAATGGCGCAAGCAAAGCTAGAAAGCAAAGGAATAAAGGATCTACCGGAGAGCCCTACAGATCCCATTACCCTATCAAGCAAGTACGCAGCTCTTGGAAGGTAGCCAGATTCTTCAAGCAACAAAATAAAGAAGAACAGAATCAAAATCTGGGGTAAGAAAATCACTACTCCGCCAAGGCCAGCCAAAATGCCATTAATCAAGAGACTGCGCAACCAAGTGTCTGGTAAGAGCGCGCCAATCTGCGTGCCAAGATATTCAACAGAGTTCTTAATCAAATCCATTGGGACAGTAGCCCAACTAAATACTGCCTGAAAGATAAAAAACAGTAGTGCCACCAAAATAATAGGGCCTAAGATGGGATGCAATAACACTGCATCTAAGCGATCACTCAAATGATCAGGAATAATTTGATCGAGCTTGAGATTTTGCAATATACGTTGAACTTGAACGTTATCGGTTTCTGCATGAGCAATATGAGAAGCAACATTTTCGAGAGTAGCATCGCTTGTACCGGTCCGTAAGGCATCAAGATTGCGCCAATCTAGGTTGGATAAAAACTGCTTGATTTCATCAGCACCATCAGACTGGATACCAATACTGGTTAGGACTGGGAGTCCTAATTCATTAGACAGTGCAGCAGTATCTATCTGCAGTCCTTGACGCTTAGCGATATCCAACATATTGAGAACTACTACACAGGGCAGGCCTAAGCGCTTTGCAGCCAATACTAAACGCAAGTTGCGACGCAAGTTCATTGCGCTCAACACACAAACTACTAAGTCGGGACGTTTCTCACCTTCTGCCCTACCAAGCAATACATTACAAGTCACCTTTTCATCCAAGGATCTTGGATAAAGACTATATGCACCCGGTAAATCAAGAATGCGGATATTTTTACCAGACTCTAGCGTTAAACGCCCTTCTTTGCGCTCAACAGTGACTCCAGAATAGTTAGCAACCTTTTGTCGGCTGCCGGTGAGTAAATTAAATAGAGCGGTCTTGCCGCAGTTAGGGTTACCTAATAAAGCAACAAGCGGTTCACTCGAAAAAAAATGGACTTTAGATTCAGACATGTAATGCGGATTCAACAGCAATCATGCGAGCCTCGGATTTACGCAAGGCAAAAGTTGAGGCGCCTACGCGAACCATATAGGGCCCTTTTCCCAAGAGACCTTTGCGCAATACCGTGACCTGCTCACCCGGTAAGAAGCCAATATCCTCCAGTTGCCCCTTAATCTGAGGGGCGCTTTTGGGGGCATCTATCGCACATACGCGATAAGTCGCGTCTACATCAACCTGATCCAAATGCATGGAGGATTGTCACTTTTATCAATAAATACGAACGATTCTCATTATATACCTTATAATTGATAATGGTTATCATTTACTAAGCAGTTAAATCTCGTTAAAACATGCTCTCACATAGAAAAAAAGCGGTTTTGTCCTATCTAAAAGGAATTTATAGATTTGTCACTTATGCTGAATTAACCATTCTCAAACTCCTAATTTTGTCCATACTTACGATGGGGATATATTCCAAAGCAAATGCCGAATCCCCAGTAAGCGATAGACCAATCATCATGGCTGCCGCCCCCGTGAGCGATACGCCTTATACAGATGAACCTCACGATGATGGTGGCAGCACTGAACAGTGGACCATTCATGGGCAAGCAACCTATATCAATCAGTTTAAAAATAACTTCAACTCCCCCTACTACGGAGCTAAAAGTCTTTTAAATAAAGGTGATGGTGATATCTCTAAGAGCTATACCTTCTCGGCAACTGCATTTTTAGGGGCAAGATTATGGGAGGGTGCTGAAGCCTATATCAATCCAGAAATGTTTGAAGGCATTCCTTTCTCCGGTCTAAGCGGCTTAGGCGGCTTTAGTAATGGCGAACTGCAAAAGGGAACAGCCATTCCCCCAATCTATTACATGGCAAGAATGTTTTTGCGGCAGACCTTTGGCTTTGGTGGAGCACAAGAGCACATTGAAAGTGCTGCTAATCAGTTAGCAGGTAATGTAGACAAACGTCGCCTTGTAGTGAGCTATGGAACATTTTCAGCGCTTGATTTCTTTGACGCCAATACCTATAGTCATGATCCGCGTACCCAGTTTTTAAACTGGTCCCTAATGGCCAGTGGCGCTTACGACTATGCCGCAAACTCTCGTGGCTATACCTATGGCTTTGTAGGCGAGTACTACCACGATGAACAGTGGGTGATGCGCCTGGCCCGATTGGCTATGCCCAAATCACCAAACTCATTTGCATTGGACTATGACCTTACTCAGCAGCACGGCAACACAGCTGAAATAACGCATCTTCATACAATTAACGGGCAAGCTGGTAAGGCGCGAGTTCTCGTCTTTCAAAATCGCGGAATCATGTCTACCTATAACAATGCGATTAGCTTTGGAGAGCAAACGAATACCACCCCAGATATCTTAAGCACACGATATGGCTATCAAACTAAATGGGGCTATGCATTAAATGGTGAACAAGCGATTACCGAAAACATTGGCGCGTTTGGAAGGTGGAGTTGGAATAACGGCCAAACTGAAACACAAGCATTTACGGATATCAGCAATTCTTTATCTGGGGGTCTATCCATAAAAGGCGCAAGCTGGGGCAGACCTCAAGATACTGTCGGCATTGGCGCCGCACTAAATGGAATCTCATCACAACAAATTAGCTACCTACAAAAAGGTGGTGTAACCATGTTCATTGGCGATGGCCGGCTTAATTACAAGAAAGAACAAATCTTTGAGACCTTTTATAGCTGGAATATCTATAAAAGCCTCTCGCTGTCTGCAGACTACCAGCGCATAGCCAATCCTGGATACAACGCAGATCGCGGACCGGTCAATTTCTTTGGTTTACGAGCCCACATTGAGATATAAACAAGAACACATACTTTAAGGTGTCGTATAACCGTACTTTTGCAAGATGGTCTTCGCTTGGGGTGTTTGTATGAAGCGATATAAATCGACTACCTCTTGAGGAGCCCCCTTGATCAGTACCATTCTTTGTTTGATAGGCTCGTATAACTTTGCGTTGAGAAGCAAAGAGTTGGTTTCTTTAGCTACCTCTGGGGACTGAGCTAGCGATAAAGCAGTAAATCCAATATCAGCCGCTCCGCTAACTACATAAGTTGTTGCTACGCCAATATTATCGGCATAAACCAGCTTATTTTTTGCAATATCCCACAACCCTTCTGCCCTTAAATACTCCACTGCAGCTTTGCCGTAGGGCGCTAGTTGTGGCTTAGCAATGGATATCTTGTTTGCTCCCTGAATAGCAGTGGATATTTCCGCTTTGTTATCAAGTAATTGAATTCCCGATGATTTCTTAGCAATGATGACCAACTTACCAATTGCATACACTACTCCTTCATCTAGCGCTTTACCGTGCCTGTAAAGCTCTAATGGAAAATGCTCATCAGCAGCAATGAGCAAGTTAAATGGTGCGCCATTCAGAATTTGCGTAGTGAAGTTTCCAGATGATCCATAAACAACTCGTATCCCAGTTTTGCCATTTGGCTTAAATGCAGTAATGATTTCCAGAAAAGCGTCCTTCATGTTTGCCGCCACAGCAATCGTGGGTACTTGTGCAAAAGCAATATTTGCCGACAAAAGCAATAAGGAAAGTAGCCAAGCTAGATAAGATTTCATAATTGAACTTATTCTAGCGGATGGACTAGAAATTAAGCAACCAAAGCACCTAGTGTGCGAAGATGTAAATTAACCAAAATTTCTCTATTACTAAGCATATGAAAAAACTTCTTCAATCTCTAATCGTTAGCAATTTCCTAGCCCTTAATTTATGTAGTGCTAATCTTTATGCTCAAGAGAAAAGCATCATTGTTTCATCTACCACCTCTACCGAGCAGTCTGGTCTTTTTAATTACATCCTCCCTATCTTCAAGATGAAGACGGGGATTGAGGTCAAAGTGGTTGCAGTGGGTACTGGTCAAGCATTAGACATTGGTCGTAGAGGTGATGCTGATGTTGTCTTTGTTCATGACAAACCAGCTGAAGAGAAATTCGTCGAGGATGGCTTCTCAACCAAGCGCTACGAAGTGATGTACAACGATTTCGTCCTCATTGGGCCAAAAGCGGATCCCGCAAAAATTAGTGGTGGCAAAGATATTCAAGTAGCTTTCCAGAAAATTGCTGCCGCACAAGCCCCTTTTGTTTCTCGCGCAGATAAAAGTGGCACGCACGCTGCGGAGCTTCGTTACTGGAAAGGCGCTGGTATCTCCCCTTCCTCCAGTCAATCTTGGTACAAAGAGACTGGCTCTGGTATGGGTCCCGCCTTAAATACGGCATCTGCAATGAATGGCTATATCCTGGCTGACCGCGCCACTTGGTTAAGCTTTAAGAATCGTGGCGATCTCGTCATCCTCGTTCAAGGCGACCCAAAGTTATTTAATCAGTATGGTGTGATGCTAGTGAACCCAGCTAAATTTCCGCATGTGAAGCAAGTACAAGGCCAAGAGTTTATTGACTGGCTTGTTTCCAAGAGCGGTCAAGATGTGATTGCTAGTTACAAAATTGATGGTGAGCAACTCTTCTTCCCAAATGCTAAGAAATAAATTCTAATGCTACAAAAAAGCCCGCATCTGCGGGCTTTTTTACATCTAGCGTATTGCTAGCTGCTGATTACTTATTCATTACTGCTGAATTGGTGCTAACTTGATACTTATTTAGTGCTTATTTCTTTGGTGTCACAAAACCAATCGCTGTATCGTCAACAAACTCAATCATGACATCATCACCAGCTTTGAATTTTTCTAAGCCAAGAACAGATGGATCTACCTTAGCCTTTTGCTTCTCGCCACTTGGCAACGTGAAAGTAACAATACGAGTCTTTTGATCGATCGTTGAAATCTTTACAGTTGCGTAAACAGTTTCTGTAGTTTCTTCAAAGGGCTTAGCAGAACCTTTGCCAGCAATCACAACTGAGCGAACACCAGAAACGCCTGGTTTTTGATCTTTACCAACCGCAGTTAAACCAACAGCGATAGCTTGAGCATGCTCAACCAAGAATACATCGCCCTTCTTAACTTTATCTAAATCATTAACAGATTTAGCAACATTCATCTGCGCCAAATTACCATTAGCATCTTTCAATACAACGATGCGCTTTTTAGCATCCACTGAATCAACGGTTGCACTCAAAACTACAACGTCAGCTGCCAAAGGTAACATTTTTACAGGGAGTTGAGCAAAAACAGCGGTAGCAAAAGTAAGTCCAACTGCAGCAAATAAACCAGCTAATAAGGATTTCTTCAAGATGACTCCTAGGTGAGTGAAAGGATTTCGGATGAGCTCGTTTAAGAGGCGCAGTTCATTGTAACCACGGAATAAGGCACTTTTGGTGCGCATGCGAACTATATACATTTATCTTTGGTAAATTGAATGGGAATAGATAACAAAAGCGTGAGAAAACTTGGAAATTCTGATCAAACCGTGGAAAGAAGCGCAGACTGCCGCCTTTCTAGTGCGCCAGGAGGTGTTCATTTATGAGCAAGGGGTGCCAGCCAAGCTTGAATTGGATGAATACGATCTCTTGGCAGCACATGCCCTTGCCTATTTAGATGGGGACTGTATCGGCACGGGAAGACTGGTGGGCCTGGGTGATGGGCAAGCTCAAATTGGGCGTATGGCTGTCCTAGCTCAATTCAGAGGCATGGGGATAGGAACGCAGATTCTAGAAAAACTGGTTCGGCTAGCCAGCTCACAGGGGGTGAAATTAATTATCTTGCACTCCCAATTAACTGCAATCCCCTTTTATGAAAAGCAAGGTTTTCAGGCACAAGGCTCCATCTATGAAGAGGCAGGAATTCCACATCGTAATATGATTCTCTTATTACCAAATGCAATTTAAAGAGCAATGAGTACTTCATCCAATCGAAACCCCGCCGTCTTTACCTATATTCATCGTGTGTGCTATTCCGATACTGATGCTGCTGGCTTTGTTTATCACGGACGCTATCTAGAAATTTTTGAACGCAGTCGTGCGGATTGGCTTGCACAACGCGGACTGAGCCCTACTAAACTTATCGAGGAGATGAATATCGTTATGCCCGTGCGCGAACTGAGCATGAACTTTCATAAACCAGGTCGCTTAGATGATATTCTTTATATTGACCAAGTGATTGAACACCGGACTCGGGCGCAAATCACAGTTAAACAAACCGCACAGAGAAAACTTCCTGATAGTGAGGAGTTGCAAATCATTGCCAGCGCTATCTTAAATATCGTCTGCATAGACACGCATACCCTTAAACCAAAGGCCTGGCCTGATGGATTATTTCTTGCGGAGTGATATTGGCAATGGAGAGCAATATGACTGAAGGAAAACTACTGAGCTTTGTAAAAGATCTCAGCTTGCTACTTGAAAAAAATCCAAGTGAAGAGATCGTGTTTACTGAGGGCAAGCAACTTCTTGAGACACTCATCGCAGTCGATGATTGGCTCCCAGAAGAGTTTGCCAAGCCGCACCCACAGTACTATCAGCAATATCTCCTTTATGCAGATCCCTTGGATCGATTTTCTATCGTAAGCTTTGTATGGGGTCCAGGTCAAAAAACACCACTCCATAACCACACAGTCTGGGGAATGATTGGCCAGTTACGCGGTCAAGAAATTGGCACATCCTACTACCAACAGAAAGATGAAAGTTTTAAGGCTGGCAAGGCATGCGCTAGCCCGCCTGGACACGTTGATACCGTATCACCCAATACTCATGATATTCATGTGGTTGAGAACAGCCTGAGCGATCAGACCTCTATCAGCGTTCATGTGTATGGCGGTAATATTGGCCGCATTCATCGCTCAGTGTTTGATCCTGTGACTGGGGCCGAGAAATCCTTCGTTTCTGGATATGCTAATAAAGTCGTACCAAATCTTTGGAACCCTGCGTAGTTAACTAATTCCCAAAATATCTGAGGGGATGACTTAAAATAGAACTTCTTACTGCAGACGCACTTGCCTGGCAGCTCACCCCATTGACCGGGATAGTCGATTTTTAAGTTCGTTGAATACGGGTCAATACTTTATTGGTCCCTATGTTATTTACAGATCTTGGTTTATCAGAACCCATTCTTCGCGCCATTGCAGAAGAAGGCTATACCAGCCCTACCCCAATTCAAGCGAAGTCGATTCCAGCCGTTCTTAAAGGCGGCGATCTTTTGGCTGCAGCACAAACCGGCACAGGCAAAACTGCTGGCTTTACATTACCGATTCTGCAGCGTCTTAGCTCCACAAAAGCGAGCTCTGGCAAACGCCTGTTACGCGTATTAATTCTGACGCCAACACGAGAGCTTGCTGCTCAGGTTCAAGAGTCAGTTCTCACTTATGGTAAGTACACAGGTCTAAAGTCCACAGTGATTTTTGGTGGGGTTGGTGCAAATCCACAAATTAAAGCGATTGCTAGTGGATTAGATATTCTGGTTGCCACACCTGGTCGATTGCTAGATTTAATGGCGCAAAAATGTGTATCTCTCAATGATATCGAAGTCTTAGTTCTTGATGAAGCCGATCGTATGCTCGATATGGGCTTTTTGCGCGACATCAAAAAAATCTTGGCAGCACTTCCTAAGAAGCGTCAGAACCTTTTATTTTCAGCAACCTTTTCTGCTGAAATCAAAGCATTGGCTGATGGCTTACTAAATAATCCGGAGCTCATTGAGGTAGCTCGTAGCAACAGTACTAATGAAGCTATTGCCCAATTGATTCATCCGGTTGATAGAAGCAAGAAACATCCCCTCTTAGCCCATCTCATTCTGAGCAATAACTGGAAGCAAGTACTAGTCTTTACACGAACCAAGCATGGTGCCAATAAGTTAGTTACTCAACTTGAAAAAGATGGTATTACTTGCATGGCTATTCATGGCAATAAAAGCCAAACTGCTCGCACCAAAGCGCTGGCTGATTTCAAAGCAGGTAAGCTAACCGCTTTGGTTGCCACTGATATTGCTGCACGTGGCATTGATATCGATCAGCTACCTCATGTAGTCAACTACGATCTTCCCAATGTCTCTGAGGATTACGTACATCGCATTGGACGTACCGGCCGCGCAGGCTCTAATGGCGTAGCTGTTTCCTTAGTCTGCGTTGATGAGCATCAAATGCTCAGAGATATTGAAAAACTCATTAAGCAAAAACTACCGCAAGAAGTTATTACAGGTTTTGAGCCAGATCCAAATGCTGTAGCCCAACCGATACAACTACGTAGCCAACAGCATCAGCAATCTAGAAAGCCAAGGCCTGCTGGCGCAGGTGGCACTCCAGCAAAGAAGACGGCTGCCAAACGCAGTAGCCCGCCCAAAAGAAGCTTTCATCGATAGAACAGCTACGTTATGAATATTGAGCATGACCTAACACCCAATCTCTCAGAAGTGTCTATTGCCTCCTGGAGGCAAGGTATTTCACGCCCTCAGATCCATATGATTCAGAATGTGGCTGCCTCAAGCTCAGCTGAAAAATATCGCCAGCCTGATATCTTTTGCTTAAGCCATTAATCACAATCTCAATACTGCCCTCAATCACTAAAGCCCTTACCTCAAAGGGATGCTCATGAACACCAAGGGCACCATTAGAGATTTGCTGAACCTCTACTGGCTCAGGAAATCCATCCTGTCGCAGTAAATGCAAAAATTGCTCAGTATTCATACCTTCACTATAGCGTAGATATACACTCTTAGCATTACGCAATCTTCTGGGGAGCCATGATGGTCAAAGTCATTGGGTTAATAGAATTAATAGATCAAAGCGCATTTGAACAATACCGCTCGCAGGTAAGCCAAACAGTTGAGCTCTATCAGGGATCTATTAAAAACCGCGGGTCAGTTACAGAACTCTTTTGGAATGAACTGGGTTGCGCGCCCTTTAGTGCTTATGTAGAGCTGGAATTCCCTGCAGCGCAAGATGCGCATATGTGGGCCAATAGCCCTGAATACCAATCACTAGTGCCGATTCGCAGCAAAGCAATGAAGTTAACGCTATTTAACATCCAAATCTAAATTGGACATTGCGCTGACCCCGCAAATAAAAAAGCCTAGCTTTTGTAAGCCAGGCTTTTTATCTGTCTAAAGAAAGAATTACTTCTTAGCTTCCATCGCCTCTTTAGTGGCAGTAATTTCTTTACGACGCTCTTTACAAGCGCCAGCGATTTCTTGCAAGGCCTTACGTGCACGAGCAGCAGATGCCTTAATACCTTTTTCAATAAATTTTTCGTTTTCAGCTTTGTAAGTTTCAAAAGCAGCCAACAATGTATCGTGTTGTGACATCTCGTCTCCTATTAACAAATGAATATTTATACTGACAGCCAAGCCAGTATATCCCCATAAAAAGCATAGAAAATCGCCCCCTAAATCAGGGATAACTCTAATATTTACGGGTTATTTAAAAATGGTCGATTGGCCCAAAATCACCAAAAAAGGTCAAAAATGCCTATAAAAATGCTTTTTTACCCGCCTATTGCCCAATTAAGCACTATTCTCACCAAAAAGAGCATTTGGGCGAACTATAAGTTGTTTTATAGGTATCCAATGACAGCCTTTAGGGAATGCATTGAGGCCCAATATTTCAGAGTAAAAACCAGATTAAAAGATAATAACTTTATAAAAAATAGAGAAACAGCATGACCATTCAAACCAAAAATTATGCCTTTGTACGCAATAGGCTTCTCAACAAAGAAGAAATAGCATTTTTAGATGTCCGCGAAGAAGATCCTCATGCTCAGGAGCACCCCCTCTTCGCTGCGAACCTGCCGCTCTCTAGAGTAGAGATCGACGCTTACGCTAAGTTACCCAAAAAGAGTGTACCTATCGTTACCTTGGATGATGGCGAGGGATTTGCACAATTAGCTGCGCAACGATTAATAAAAATTGGCTATACCGATGTGTCGGTTTTTGAAGGCGGTGTCCAAGCTTGGAAAGCCGCCGGGGGTGAATTATTCAAAGACGTGAATGTTCCCAGTAAATCTTTTGGTGAATACGTGGAGTCCATGCGGCATACTCCCTCTTTATCGGCACAAGAAGTAAAGCAATTAATTGATAGCAAAGAAGATATCGTTGTGGTGGATGTTCGTCGTTTTGATGAATACAACACGATGAGTATTCCAACTGGGATTAGCGTACCGGGTGCCGAGCTTGTCCTCCGTCTGCCTGAGTTGGCCCCCAACCCCAAAACAAAAGTCATTGTGAACTGCGCTGGCAGAACTCGCAGCATCATTGGCACACAGTCACTCATTAACGCGGGCATTCCAAATGAAGTAAATGCGCTACGTAACGGCACCATTGGCTGGACTTTAGCAGGCCAGGATTTAGATAAAGGTCAAGTTAGAAAATTTCAGGAGGTAAGTGAGGCCACAATAAATGATGCAGCCCAGCGCGCTCGGAGCGTTGCTGATCGAGCTGGCGTGAAGCGCACCAATCTTGATAACGTTCAGATATGGAAGAAGCAAACTGAACGCACCACCTACTTTTTTGACACACGCACTCCAGAAGAGTATGAGGTAGGTCATCTCCCTGGTTTTAGATCTGTGCCTGGCGGGCAATTGGTTCAGGAAACAGAAATGGTTGCCCCGGTTCGTGGTGCTCGGATTGTTTTAGTCGACCCCAGTGGTGGTAGCGTCCGCGCTAATATGCCAGCCTCATGGTTGGCGCAGATGGCTTGGGATGTTTATGTGCTCGATGGAGTGAACCAAGCAGATCTCACCGAGAAAGGGGCTTGGAAAGCGCCCTTATCTATGCTTCCAGCAATTGAGAGCGTAGATGCAGCAACCGCTTCGCATTGGCTCAAAATGGATAGCAATACGATTGCGCTTGATTTCAGTACCCATGCAAATTATGTCAAGGGACATATTCCTGGCAGCTGGTATGCCCTGCGCTCACAACTCAGAGAAGCGCTAAAGAAAATTCCTCAGGTAGATCGCTATGTGATTACCAGTTCGCCGGCAGAATTAAGTCTGTTTGCCGCACAGGAACTACAGGAGCTCACTAAAGCTGAAGTACTTGTCCTAGAGGGCGGAAATACTGCTTGGATAAAAGCCGGATTAGATCTAGAAAAAGGTCCTAGCCGCTTAGCCTCCCCTCCATTGGATCGCTATAAACGTCCTTATGAAGGAACTAATGTAGATCCTGCTGCAATGCAGGCTTACCTGGATTGGGAGTTCGGCCTGGTAGAGCAATTGGGCAAGGACGGAACCCACCACTTCTGGGTTCTATAAAACGAGACTGCCGTCCTTGCTAATATCTTCGATCTTACTGAGTAGATTGCTTAAGTAATCTTATTGCGCAGGATGCCGATACCAGTGATGTTGGTTTCCATCACATCACCTGGTTTCATAAACTCTTGAGGTGTTCTACCCGCGCCAACGCCAGAAGGTGTACCAGTTGCAATAATGTCACCCGGCAGCAATGTGAGGCCACGTGATAGCTCGGCAATAATTGCCGGGATTTTGAAATACATCTGCTTATAGCTAGCGTTTTGCTTTTCGACGCCATTTACACGACAGATGATTCGGGTGTCATCTAGATTCACGCCACCAGCAGTAACTACCCAGGGCCCCATCGGACCATGACCATCTAAGCTCTTGCCTTTAAACCATTGACCGGACTGACGTTTTTGCTGCACATCACGCGCCGTAGTATCGTTGTAAGCAGAGTAGCCAAAGACATAGTCCATTGCATTCTCTTCGGAAATATTCTTGCCCTTCTTACCAATGACTAATGCCAACTCAGCCTCCCAGTCAATCATGGCAGAAATACCAGCATCGTAAGGAATGTTATCGAATGGACCATTCATAGTCTGTGTGCCCTTGGTAAAGAGCACTGGAACCTTTGGATACTCTTTCACAGCTGTATCCGCACGGTGCTTGAGACCCTCTTCAAAGTGATCTAAATAGTTCCAGCCCACACAATAAATATTACTCTGCGGCTTAGGAATAGGTGATAGCAAAATGACTTGATTTACATTAATCAAATTTTTACTACGACCTTTAAATAGAGCGGCTAATTCAGTCAGAGCTTTATTACCTGAACCCGCTAAGGAAATCATCGATGTTGGATCAAAGGATAGTTGCACTTTTTGGCGAGCAGCCTCAGCAGGTATGTCAATAATCATGCCATCATTCGTTACCAAGCCTAATCTAGAGCTTGCACCCATTTTTGGCAGGTAATTGGCAATCCGAAAGCCTGCTTTACCTGTCAATGGCTCCACCACAATTGGTGGCTGACCATCTGATGCAGCCATTGCATTTGAAATAAACATGCTACTCATAGCAGCAGATGCACCCAACTTAAGCGCATCTCTCCGATTTGTATCCACAGCGTCTCCTTTAATATTTTTATTCTAAATACTGTTTTATTTTAAATACTGAATCAATCATTACACGTTGTTAAAAAACAATCTGAGGTAAATATTAATACCAAATGCTACTCTTGGGCAGAATATTGGAAATATCACTATCCTCTAATGGTGAAACCCTTAAAAATACCTCTCTCAATTCGCATCGCTATCTGCTTTTTGATCTATCTTGGGCTGAGCGCCTGTGGACGAGAGGCATATACCACTTGGAGCTGTCATTCCGCATCTGAATCCAAGATTCCGATGGTGCTGCGAAAGGCTCAGATGGAATTTAAGGGAGCGACTCTAGATTATTGCGGCAGTTTGGGCGCCCAAAGTTACTTTGATGAAAAATGCTCAGGTCAAACTGATCAATCAAAGACTGTATTTACACCATCCTCTGGTTTCCTTCTGACCAAAGACCAAGAATATCAGTGCACTGCCTTATAAACAGAATAAGAATGTATTCAGCATGAACCGATTAAGCCCCAAAAAATTATTACTGACGAAATGGACTGCGGTAAAGCCCATTGCAAAGCAAAAGCATTTTTTAGTCAGTAAGGTCATCCTGCCTGAGCCTCCAAACGAGAAAATAGAATTTGTTGAAATTGAGGCGGTCTACTCCAAGAAGACTTGTCTGATTGCTTGGCGAGATCTCACCAATAGCGAACTCTGGTTACAGGGCTGGCAATAAAAAACCGCCCCAGTCTTGAGGCGGCTTGGGTTTTTTCATCAGCAACAATAGCTATTCATCGGACTTCTTTTTGGCTCCAGTTTTTTTAACCAAGTCATCAATATTCTTCTCCGCAGTCTCAGCAACTTGATTAACAATACGGCGTCCTTCTTTGAACATGTTTTGCCCTGTCATTGACATTTCATGAACTACCTTTGATAGTTTGTCTGCATGTGCTGGTATCTTATTTTCAGCATCCTCAAGCCAAGTTACTAAAGAATTACGAACCTTTTCAAGATGCTTCTCAGTTTCATCGGCAGCACCATCACCAAGCTCCTTTAAAACTGCTTTTACCTTCTTTTGGTATGCAGCCGCACGTTTCGCAGTTTCTTTGGCAGCCTCTTCCTGTAAATCTTTCAACTTACCTAAATCATTTTTAGCCGCTGACTTTGCACTATCTAGAGCATTTTTCATGCCCCACTCAATCTCAGCCATATGATGCTCGCTTAATTTTTTTGCAGCTTCAAGCAATGTATGTGAGTAATCGAATAATTCTTTTGCTTTTTCGCGTTGCCATTTTTGAAGTTCTTTTGCATCCATTTTTGCGCTCCTATAAACAAGGGTTAATAAGACTTTAGTGTTTAACTCTATACCGAAATAGAGGAACTGCCAATTCCCCGAATTTACCCTATTAAAATGACAATATGAGTGAAAAATTATCCATTTACGAGGCTTTAGGCGGCTTAGATCAAATTGACCGATTGGTGGACCGTTTTTATGATTTGATGGCCCTAGAGCCTGCTTTTGAGGCCCTTCGAGCTATGCATCCACAGGATCTTTCAAGCTCAAGGGAAAAACTCAAATTCTTCCTCACGGGATGGATGGGCGGCCCCGATATTTACTCCCCCAAGTATGGTCACCCGATGCTACGAGCCAGGCACCTACCTTTTAAGATTGGCGTCAAAGAACGTAATCAATGGCTTGCCTGCATGTATCAGGCATTGGAAGAATGTGGCGTTAATGGCAATGTCGCAAAGCAACTAGAGGAATCTTTCTTGAATACTGCTGACTGGATGAGAAATCAACCCAACTAATGACATGGTCATCGAATTAAAAAGAGATTTGATGTTATTAACTAAACTCTATTAAATAAAATTACTCTATTAAAAATGATACAAAGCTTTTTCCAACTCGTCAGTGACCCCAATGCTTGGATAGCCTTTCTAACACTCTGCGCTCTAGAAATTATCCTAGGCATCGATAACATCATCTTTATTAGTGTTATTGCCAACAGACTGCCGTTGGAGATCCGTGAGAGAGTCCGTCGCTTTGGTCTGATCTTTGCTTTAGTCACCCGAATTCTTTTATTACTCAGTCTCTCATGGGTAATGGGTCTTACAGCCCCACTGTTTACAATTTTAGAAAAATCTATTAGCGGCAGAGATCTCATCTTGCTCCTTGGTGGCCTGTTCTTAATCTGGAAAGCCTCTAAAGAAATTTATATTGAGGTTGAAATAGGCGAGCACGATGATGAACACACCGATACAAGTGGCCGAGAGAGTAGCAAGTCAATGATGACTTTGTTTGTTGGCTCCGTTTTACAGATTGGCTTACTAGATATCATTTTCTCTCTTGATAGCGTCATTACTGCAGTAGGTATGGTTGACCAAATCAGCATCATGATCGCGGCAGTCTTAGCCTCTGTAATGATCATGTTGATTGCTGCAAAACCAATCGGGGATTTTGTGCATCGTCACCCCTCTATTAAAGTATTAGCCTTATCCTTTTTAACAGTCGTAGGTGTAGTGCTAATCGCAGAAGGCACGGGGGTTCATGTCCCCAAGGGCTATGTTTATGTAGCTATGGCTTTTTCACTAGCGGTTGAACTGTTAAATATCCGATCAAGAGAAAAGAAGAAAGGGTCTCAGTAAGATCCGACTTTATCAGCAATCTATAGAGATTGTGCGCAAGCAAAACCACTTGCCCAAGCCCACTGGAAGTTATGTCCACCAAGGTGGCCAGTGACATCCACGCATTCACCGATGAAGAATAGTCCTGGGTGCTTGCGTGACATCATCGTCTGACCATCCAGCTCTTTGGTATCCACCCCACCTAACATCACCTCAGCTTTTTTCCAGCCCAGAGTGCCCGCCGGTTTTACTGACCAGTTTGTAATGAATTCTTTTAGGGCTTGACGATCTTTTTTAGAAACTTCGGCCCATTTTCGACCCATCAAGTTACGTTGCTCCGCAAAGGATTTCGCCAAGCGCTGCGGTAGAACCGATGCCAAAATAGTTTCTGTCAGTTTTAAACGATTCTCTTCATTGTTAAAAAGCTCATCGCAATTAAAGCCACCAGGACGCTCTAAAGCTCCAAGCCAGTCAATATGAATAGGCCCTCCTTCTTCCCAATAGCTACTTGCTTGCAAAACCGCAGGGCCAGACAGCCCCTTATGAGTAAGCAAAAGATCTTCATTAAATCTACAAGCGCCATAGCGATGACCTTTTGATCCAGAAGCAATTCTGACGGGGACACTAAGGCCAGCCAACTCACTAAGATCTCCAAAATTATCTGCAGTAAATGAGAGAGGCACTAATGCAGGTCTTGGATCAACCACATTTAAACCAAATTGCTTAGCCACATCTAATGAATAAGCGGTGGCACCGATAGCTGGTACTGGTAAACCTCCTGTAGCCATGACAATTGATTTAGATTTTTCAGCACCAGTACTGGTTTGAATGGTCCATTGATCACCGTCTTGCGTGATTGCCTGAACGGATACAGGGTGTCGAATAGTAACCTTCCCTTTAGCGCATTCCGCAAAAAGCATCTGGATAATCTCTTTAGCAGAATCATCGCAGAATAACTGACCCTGGTGTTTCTCATGGTAGTTAATTCTATGAGAGTTCACTAGCTTAATGAATTCGGTTGATGGGTACCTAGCTAAGGCACTTTTTACAAAATGCTGATTGAGCGATAAGAAATTAGCTGGACTGCTATGTAGATTAGTAAAGTTACACCGCCCGCCACCACTAATACGAATCTTCTCACCTAGTACCTCAGCATGATCCAGCACCAATACTTTTTTGCCTAGCTGCCCCGCTACACCTGCGCAAAATAGACCAGCTGCACCACCACCGATAATGATGGCATCCCATGTTTTACTCATGCATTACTCAAAGCGATCAATGATGTCAGATGAGATATTGAGTTTTCTCATGTGAAGCTTGGTATAGGCTTGACGAAAGTTTTTAGTCATGGAGATCATGACTGATGCAGTCCAGGCAAAAGCAAACATTCCAGAAAAAGCGATGATGACTGCCAGCATTTTCCAGCCATCAGGAAGAATGTCTTCCATAAATCCCATTGCGGTATAGGTGCTACCACTAAATAAAATACTTTGACCTAATGCAGGTAATAATTTAAAAACGTATAAGGCAATTCCCCAAATCAGTATTTCAGCAATATGTGTCATGAATAAACAAAAGACACTCATATAAAAACAGAGTGCGACAGCAGAATATTTCTTCTCAGCCAAATATAGAAACGTTTTGACTTCATAACGCTTGGCAATTTGCAACAATACAAGGCCATGAAAAATCATCACCAGCAAGAGCATTACAGCACCGAAAAGATATCCAGGAATATCTAGAGAGATTGAAAGACTGGTTTGTGCTGGATTCATAAGCTTGATTTTACAGGGGCTCCCAGGCTCATCCCAGCTGATACCAATCAGCAATCACTCGCCAGGCATCCTGAGCCGTCTCAGAAAAGTGAATACTATTCATATCCTCTTGATCAATTACACCAAACTGCACCATTTCCTTGAAGTTAATCATCTTGCTCCAATAATCCATGCCGACCAATATCACCGGAATGGACACGACTTTTTTAGTCTGGATCAAGGTCAAAACTTCAAATAACTCATCAAATGATCCAAAGCCCCCTGGGTATGCCACGATTGCTCTGGCACGTAACATAAAGTGCATCTTACGCAGCGCAAAGTAATGAAAGCGAAAACTGAGCCCTTGAGTAACATACTGATTAGGATGTTGCTCTCTAGGGAGGCTGATATTAAAACCAATGGTTTTATCGCCCCCTTCAAATGCACCTCGATTAGCGGCCTCCATAATTCCAGGGCCACCGCCTGTACAAATATGTAGCTTATTAGAGTTTTTGCTCTGCGTTGAGTTATATTGCGCTACCAAAGCACCAAATTCTCGAGCAGATTCGTAATACTGGCTGTGTAAGACTGCTTTCTTAGCCTCAGCCACTTCCTCTGGTGACTTTGCATTTCGCTCTAGATCTAATGCCTGCGCATGACTGATAAAGCGTGTTGAACCAAACACCGTAATCGTATGTTCAATGCCGTGCTCTTTGAGCAATACTTCGGGTTTAAGTAGCTCCAATTCAAAACGAATACCCATAGTTTCCCTACGAGCCAAAAATGCTTCGTCATCAAATGCAAATTTATAAGACTCGTCAGAGTCTTCTTCGGAAATTTGATTGTGATGAAGATTTAAAAATTCAGTGATTGTCTGTGAATTATGAATAGGGAGCTTAGGACTCATGTCGCAACCTTTTTAGTGTGTTAAGACATCTTAACTCGCGTTCTAAATTAGTGTTAATACCTAGTTTAGCCAAGCTTATAGGGTTCTAGGGCCCTTTGGGATTTACCCAGCGCTCTTCCCGAGTTAATATTGCTCTAATTTCAACCAAACCGAAGGAAAAGCAATGAGCAATCGTTCAATCATCATCATGGTACTAGTCTTAGTCGGTGCCACAGCGTACTTACTCCTCAAAGGCGACGGTAATGTTGATATGAGCGGTGAAAAACATGGTTCAGAAGCTGCTCATATGGAAGAAGCCCAAAAAGCTGCACCAGCTGCTGCGCCAGCTGCTCCAGCAGCAGCCCCTGCCGCTGACGCTAAAAAGTAATTTCTTTTTTTGCATGTAGAACCGCGGTCCGCCGCGGTTTTTTATTTCAATACTTTCATGAAACCAATATTTTTACCGCTGATCTATCTAGCGATTTTGTGCCTCTCCCCGTCTGCTTATAGCCAATCATCCAATGCCATGAAACCACTTGATTCCTCCTCACTCTCTTCTTTTGCGCCAACTGGCACTCTGCGTGTTGGAATTAATTTAGGAAATCCGGTTCTGGCTAACGAAGATACAAGTTCAAAAAGATTACATGGCGTGACGATTGATATTGCCAATGAGATTGGTAAGCGGATAGGTTTACCAGTAGAGCTTGTTCCCTTTAAAACAGCAGGGACGACAGTCGATGCAGTGAAGGGTGGAAATATTGATCTTGTGTTTGTAGCGATTGATCCGGTTCGTGGCGCTGATATCAGCTATACCCCAGCCTATATTCAAATCGAGGGTGCCTATATGGTTAAGACATCTTCTCCATTAAAGGCCAATGAAGAAGTTGATGTCGCTGGCAATGAAATCGTCGTTGGCAAAGGAAGTGCTTATGACCTTTACCTTACGCGCGAGATCAAGAACGCCACTCTTCTCAGGGCTGTAAGCTCACAAGCTGTGGTCGATGACTTTATGTCTGGTAAAGGCAATGTTGCAGCAGGTGTTAAGCAACAGCTAGAGGGAGATGCAAAGCGATATAAAGACTTACGTATGCTGCCAGGACGTTTCATGGTGATCAACCAAGCGATTGGTATTCCAAAAGCTAGACCTCATTATGAAAGTGTAAATACCTATTTAAGCAATATCATCGAAGAGTTAAAGCAATCTGGATTTGTAGCTGACGCTCTGAAACGTCACAATATTCAAGGCGCAAAAGTCGCCGACTAAATAAGATTACTTATCTAACATTGATAGGTATGTAAACGCTCAGGAATGATGACATTGGTCCAATGCAATTCATCTCTAATGCACTCAGCTAATACTGATGATGATTCTGGCTCCCCATGTACAACAAAGACTGTACTTGGCGCCTGCTCAAAGCCCTTCAGCCAATCTAATAAGCCCGCTTGATCAGCATGCGCAGATAAGCCGCCAATAGTATGAATCGAGGCCTTCACTGGAACCTCTTCGCCAAACAGTCGTACCTTTTGCACCTTATCCACCAGTCGCCTACCCAAACTTCCATACGCCTGAAATCCTGTAATCACAATAGAATTTTGCGCGTGCGGCAAATTGTTAGCTAGATGATGAACAATACGCCCTGCATCACACATACCACTCGCTGAGATAATAATTGCTCCGCCCTTGATTTTATTCAGCGCTTTTGATTCTTCAACATCTGCAATAAAACGAAGATCTATCGCATCTTGGTGATTTTTAAACCATGTAAACGTTTCCTGAGAATTCCCATCCAATTGCGAGAAAAAATGTTGGGTTAAATGAGTGGCAGCAGTGGCCATTGGTGAATCCACCCAAATACTTAAACGTGGTAGACGCCCCCTTCTCACCAAGTCAATCAAAAGAAATAAGATTTCTTGGGTTCGACCGACCGCAAAGGCTGGCATTACAACATTGCCATGTGCAGTCATAGTTGAAGAGATCACCTCAACCAACTCATCTTCAGTATCTTGCAAACTGCGATGGAGGCGATCGCCATAAGTTGACTCAATCACCACAAGATCGGCATCTTTAATTAAATCTGGATCTGGCATCAAGACTTTGCCTTTCATACCAATATCGCCAGAGAAGACGCAGCGTTTTTTCTGGGCGCCTTCCTCGGTGATATCGATTACAGCAATGGCAGAACCTAATATATGACCAGCATTACGAAACTCTAGTGAGATTCCTGATGCCAATTCAGTCACCTGCCCATAATCGAGTGGTTGAAGCTGATTTAGGGTCATTTCAACCTCTTCTCTAGAATAAAGGGCTACCGGTATTTCTCCGCGCCACTTGCCCGCTTTGATCTTTCTCTCTGCCCTCTCTACATCGGCACGCTGCAAATGAGCGCTATCAGGCAATAGAATTTTCAATAGTTCAAAGGTGGCGGTAGTGCAATAGATCGGGCCAGCGAATCCTTGAGCGCACAAGCGAGGCAGTAAGCCACTGTGATCGATATGTGCATGAGTTAACACCACAAAATCGATCTCTTTTGGCTGAAGTGGCAAAGGCTCAAGATTTTTATTGGTAGCCTCATGCCCACCCTGAAACATTCCATAGTCAACCATGAAATGTCTTGACCTTCCAGACAACATCACCTCAACTAAATGACGTGAGCCGGTTACCTCTCCTGCTGCCCCAAGAAATTGAATCTTCATAGGTTTAGCATACTCTTTCTTATAATTAGCTCAAGACCTCAGCATTAAGAGCGATACTATTCCTATGAACCCCCAACCAACTGCTCTTGACTCACTGAAGCTGATCAAACTTCTCAGGCGTGAGCCTGCAGAACATAAAGGTAATGCGGGAAAAGTCGTTTTAATTGGTGGCGCACCTGGAATGGCTGGTGCCCTGCTCTTAGCGGGCAAAGCTTGCTTGCATTTAGGCGCAGGATGGACGATCTTAGAAATGCTTGATCCTGCCTCAGCGCGTGCGGATGACAGACAGCCTGAGCTGATGATTCGCCTTGCTTCCCCTAACTCCCAAGAGACATTCAAGACAATCCAGCCAGATGTCATCGCCATAGGGCCTGGTCTTGGCAAATCTGAGCTAGCGTCCCAATACCTTTATGAGGCACTAAGCTCTACAACGATTCCATTAGTAATTGATGCGGATGCTATCAATCTGATTAGTGAGTCTACTGAGCTATTGGCGCTCCTCCAGAATCGCAATAGTCGCTTTCCAGGCCGCACAGTAATCACCCCGCACCCTGGAGAAGCGGCCAAGCTTTTAAAGAACACTGCAGAAATAGTTCAGTCTAATCGTGAGGGCTGCATTCAACAATTAGTCGAGTTAACACAATCAATTGTGGTTCTCAAAGGCCGGGATACTCTGATTTCCTCCCCTCAGCATTCACCGGTTCAATGTATTGCAGGCAACCCTGGTATGGGCACTGGTGGTATGGGAGATATTCTGACGGGAAGTATTGCCGCTATCGCCGCTCAAGGAATCCGTCATGAAATAGATCTCTGGCAAGCCACTGGAATCGCAGTAGAGTTACACGCTAGAGCAGCAGATAGCCTAGTGAGTAAAGGGGTTGGCCCTATTGGCCTTACACCCTCTGAGACCATTTTAGAAATGCGAGCACTTCTCAATAAACTGTTATAAATAGTAATGCATTCCGTAAGCGCAGCCCACCACCATCGACGCTACCTCTATGGCATTTTGATGGCCGGAGTAGGCTCTATGCTGTTTTCTGGCAAAGCGATTTTAGTAAAGCTAGCATTTACTTATGGGGCGAATGCAGAAACTCTTCTTGCCTTACGCATGCTCATGGCACTTCCCTTATTCTGGGGAATCTTTTGGTGGGAATCCCGCCGTAAAGCGATGAGTCCCATCACCTGGCTTGATCGCACTAAATTATTCTTCCTCGGATTTTTAGGCTACTTTTTATCGAGCTATATTGACTTCTTAGGACTGCAATACATCTCTGTTGGCTTAGAAAGAATTGTTCTTTATCTCACGCCCACGATTGTTTTATTAATCTCTTATTTTGTTTTAAAGAAACCGATATCTCAACTACAGTGGTTCTCACTCATCGTTGGCTATATCGGAGTTTTTATCGTATTTATTCAAGATGCAAGCTCCACCGGCATTAATGCTTGGTTTGGTATGGCTCTGGTATTTGGAAGTGCTTGCTCCTACGCGGCATATATGATTGGCGCTGGCGAGATGGTTAAACGTATTGGTAGCGTGCGATTAGTTGTATACGCCAGCTCAGCCTCTGCAATCTTGAGCATAGCTCAGTCGACCATCCACAACCCACTAGCCATATTTGAACAGGCTCTACCCATTTATTGGTTTAGCTTACTCAATGCGAGTTTATGCACCGTCATACCAATGTTGCTCATCATGATCGCTATCAATCGTATTGGTTCACCACTAGTAGCTCAAGCCGGAATTCTCGGGCCAGTCTCGACCATCTTTATGGGGTATCTAATTCTGGCGGAGCCTATTACCTGGATACAAATTAGCGGCATGACTTTGGTCATGGCAGCAATGTGGTTGTTGGTACGCAATGATGCGCCAATAAAAAAGTCATCAGACCCTAAAAGATCTGATGACTTCGATGGTGCTGAACCCCTCAACTAAGAGGAATTTATTTTGCGGCTTACTGAGCTGCGGCGTCAGCTGGTTTGGATTTCTTTTTAGATTTCTTTTTTGCTTTTTTCTCAGCTTTCTTTTCTTTCTTTGTCTTCTTCTTTGCTTGCTTCTCAGCAGACTTCTCGGCTGGTGCAGCAACAGGGGCTGCAGCAGGAGCCGCAGCTGGTGCTGGCGCAGGCGCTGGATCAGCAGCCATTACAGAGATGGGGGCAATTCCGACAGCTACACAAATAAGGGAAGCTAGACTAAAG
>Ga0214235_1000139_pt1 | contig 39887 bp, 37 predicted proteins | sample TroBogypolimnion_2_FD_153073 | JGI IMG/M metagenome (GOLD analysis project Ga0214235, IMG submission 153073) | Freshwater microbial communities from Trout Bog Lake, WI - 15JUL2008 hypolimnion | ecosystem: Environmental > Aquatic > Freshwater > Lake > Hypolimnion/Profundal zone ... | reverse complement strand
GCACCGTACGTTACGATTGGCTTAATCAATACCTCTTTGAATCGATTGATGAAGTTCAAGACTTTGCTACCGATTGGATGTGGACATACAATCATGAAAGACCGAACATGGGCTTAGGTGGAATTACACCAAAGCAAAAACTAGCACTTGCAGTACCAGCCTCTACTTTTAGCTTAAGTTAAAAATGGGGGGATTACCATTGACAAACTTAGACCCCATAGTAACAGAGTCTTGGAGAGCTAGAACGCAGTTAGACTATAACAATAATGCCATTGCTAATAATAAAATTATTTCCTTTAATGCTAGTTATGAAGAATTAATCTCTCTTGTTAGGCAATATAAAATTCGCTGGATAGTCTCTAGAGTAGATGAGAATTATGTTAAAAATCACTTTGGCATTATTAAATTCATCACTTTTAAAGAAATGGCTGGAGATTATTCGGTATGGGAGGTTAATTATTGAAAATATACTCAAAATCTAATCAAAGTAATATTGCCTTAACTCATTAATTTTCAAAGTAAACCCAATAATAAGAATGCTCATGGTTTTCTTTCAAACCTTCTAACCATATCTTCAGCTAGCATATTCATGATATTTTTACGTAAATATTTCCCTATAAATTTTTCACGTTTTATATCTTGAATTAATAAACCCTCAAATGCCTCAATTGCACCATCAACATTACAGGGAGTAAATATAGCGCTATTTGGAACCTCTTGAGTTAAGAATTGAGCCGCATAACCAGAAACACCTGCCAATATAGGCTTTCCCAATGCGGCATATTCAAATATTTTAGAGGGTAAAACTTTCTCAAAAGCTTCATAATTATTTAGATGTAAAAATAAAATATCAGCAGACTTGTATTCTCTAATTAAGTCTACACGAGCCTTTGGGGGAACCACTTCAACATTATTTACGTCCATTAGTATCAATGTGGATTGCAAATCCTTAAGCCTCCCACCACCCCCTATTAACCTAATCGTTACTCGCCTGCCTAATTTTTTAGCAAGCATGGGAACTATTTTATGCAGCCCTTGGCCCTCTCCTATATTTCCAGCATATAGAATGCGAATGGGGGCCACTGACATCTCTTTTCTAAGAACGAGTTTTCCTAGATGGGAATTATGATTGGATATAAACTCTTCATCGATGCCATTCATATAATAAGAAAAAGATTTTTTGGGGTATCTCCCTATGAAATATTTCTCAAAACCTGGAGAGACAAGATTGATGTGAATTGCCCGCCTAATAGTAAAGCGCTCAATAATTGAAAAAAATGGAATTAAGATAATAGTAAATTTCTTAGGAAAAATACCTTTAATAGTGTCCACAAAAATATCGCGAATATCTAAATAGAGTGGGATTTTTTTCCATCTAGATATCCATGCACCTAAAGCGGCAGTCATTAATCGACCTGAAGTTGCAAAAACAAAATCATATTTCTGATTTTTTATAATTTTATGAGCTTCATAGGCATAAAAAATAAAAGATTTTACTTGATCTAACATGCCGCTGTTGTGTTCTGGAATTTTAATTCTATGAATTTTCAAGCGGTTAGTATGCTCATTCCTTTCTACCATGGCCCCAAATCCCCGGTATCTATTTGGCTGAGTAGTAATAACCTCAATCTGAATATCTTCACAAACCCTATCCATTAAAGCTTTTATAAGTCCAATAACTCGAAATGAACCTGCTGACAAGTCTGGGGGATAATAAAAACTTAATACAAGGATTTTCATAGAAATTGGTCTTCCTTTGATGTTTAATAGTCACGCATAGTTGGTTAGCAACCTAATCCGCAAAAATCAAGGACACCAATTCGAGCAAATTGTCCTGCCTTTTCAGCATCTATAAACTGTTTATGTTTTACCAAAACAGCCAAAACATCAGCCGATTTCAAAGCTTCATTCAATTCAATCAATGCAAATCGACCGTCCTCTTGAATATTCGGCTCAACAGCAACAAGATCATAACCTTCAAATAAAAGTGCGCAAGCAATACGGGCTGCTGGGGACTCACGTAAATCATCAATATCAGGCTTAAATGCCAATCCCAAACAGGCTATTTTAGCTTTTCGACCTATTTTTTCTGTCGCTTCCGATGCTGCAATTTTAATTTGATCAATCACCCAATCAGTTTTGCGATTATTTACCTCTCTAGCCGACCGAATAATCTGTGCATTTTCGGGATCGCGCGCAACGATGAACCAAGGATCGACTGCAATGCAATGACCCCCAACACCCACTCCAGGTTGAAGGATATTAACCCGAGGATGACGGTTCGCCAATTGAATAAGATTCCACACATTAATATCATCTTTGGCGCAAATAAGCGAAAGCTCATTAGCAAAAGCAATATTCACATCTCGGAAACTGTTCTCGGTTAACTTGCACATTTCTGCAGTCTTAGCATCCGCCTCCAAAACAGCGCCCCTAACAAAAGTGCGGTAGAAACCAGCAACTTTCTGCGTTGCCTCAGGAGTTAATCCCCCAACAACTCGATCATTCTCTACCAATTCTGTCATTATTTTTCCAGGCAACACTCGCTCCGGACAGTAAGCCATAAAAATTTTAGTCGTATCAACACCTTCCTCACTCAAAACCTCAGCGATTTTTTGTGTAGTGCCAACTGGGGAAGTCGACTCTAAGATGACCACGTCACCAGCCTTTAAATGGTTTGCGATATTTCGCGTTGCCGTTAATACAAAATCAATATTGGGTAATGGTATTCCCTCACCCTCATGGAATGGAGTTGGTACGCAAATCATATAAATGTCACTCGACTGAGGGCTAGTGAATGCCTTCAATCGTCCAGCAGCAACAGCTGAGCGAACATATGCATCCAAATCTGGCTCAACTATATGTATCAATCCTTGATTAATAGTTTCAACAACATGTTTACTAACATCAACGCCAACAACTTGATACCCATTACTTGCAAGAAGAGCTGCCGTCGGAAGGCCAATGTATCCCAAACCCACAACGCAAATAGTTTTATTTTTCATTTAAATTATCCCTAATGCATCAATAATTCTTCCGCAAGCTTTCCCATCCCCATAGGGATTATGGGCATGAGACATTTTCTTGTAACTATCTCCATTTTCAATCAATTCAGATACATTAGCCACAATCCGCTCTCGATTAGCGCCAACCAACTGGACAGTTCCCGCATCAATTGCCTCAGGGCGCTCTGTAACTTCGCGCATAACCAATACCGGCTTTCCTAGACTGGGTGCCTCCTCTTGTATGCCACCACTATCAGTAAGCACAAGATAACAATGTTTGAGCAAATATATGAAAGGCTCATAGTCCAATGGTTCAATTAGATGGACATTAGCTAGCCCTATCAGCATTGAACTTACCGGCTCCCGAACATTTGGATTAAGATGCACCGGATACACAAAATGAATTTCTGGGTAATGCAATGCCAATTCCTTTAGCGCCTCACAAATTTGCATAAATCCATCACCAAAATTTTCTCGTCGATGCCCAGTAATTAATACAAATCGGTCTTGTCTCCAAGAAAATGGTAAACGCTCTCCTAAGAATTTGGAAATGCTAGACTGCCTAAACACATCCGATTCTATTCGATCAAGCGCCCAATAAAGTGCATCAATAACAGTGTTACCAGTTACAAAAATCTGAGTCTCGGGCACCCCTTCATTCAATAAGTTCTGACGACTCAAAACAGTCGGCGCAAAGTGCCACTTTGCAACCTTACTAGAAACTTGACGATTAAACTCCTCTGGGAAAGGTTCGTGGATATCATGTGTACGCAAACCAGCCTCAATATGCCCAATTGAAATTCCAGCATAAAATCCAGCAATAGCTGAAGCCAAAGTAGTTGTTGTATCACCATGTACCAACAAAATATCCGGCCGTTCGCTCCTCAAAACTTTACGCATTCCTAATAAAACTGAAGATGTAACATCAAATAAGTCTTGGCCTGCCTTCATTAGATCCAAATCAATATCAGCTTTGATATCAAAAACCCTTAAGACTTGATCTAACATTTGGCGATGCTGAGCGGTAACGCAAACCTGAGTCTCAAAAATATCAGAGCGCTTCCTCAAGGCATGATATAAAGGCGCCATTTTTATTGCTTCCGGCCTTGTGCCAAACACCAGCATAATTTTCTTTTTTGGCTTCATGATAACTTTATAAGAACAGACTTAATTCCACTGCAACCTCGCCCGAGATCGTCCTGAAGTCAACTTAATCGCAAGACATTGAGTCTGTAAAACCACTCCAAATTCAGGTGAGTAAGATGCTGTCTCAACGAAAGCATTTCCACTTAACACTTTAAATAACACCCTTTGACCAAGGGGCATGTAAATATACCAATCGTTTATATTTAGCCTGTCAATAGAAGCCGATGGATGCAAAATAAATCTTGCTATTGATTCATGATTTCCTCCGGTTACCCAATCCGATATCGTTAAGTCATTTACAGTCAAACTCCATTCGCGACGGTGAATTGGCTTTCCTTTTAACCTTGTATAACCATTATGTGAACAGCCTACAAAAATCTCACCTTCTAATGAGTTAATTTGCAAACCAAATGGTTTTGCTCGCCGAGCAACCCTAAAGCCACTCCAAACCTCAGATGAGCTTATTCCAGCGACCTCTACAGTGCTATGAGCTCCTGTCTGACGCTCTCGCAAGCGTTGCGGACTAATGCCATAGAGAGAAGTCCCACCATTAACAACAACCCTCTGACCGAATAAAGATAGCTCAAAAGAAAGACTATCAGCATGAGCATGACCCGGAAGATAGTCCGGGCCAACTGGCGCAACATCTAAAAATACAACCGCATCCCTAGATCTAAGTTGAATATATCCACTTTGATCTAGTGTATAAGCCGTCAGGCCAGGCCCAGCTAAATTAGAATCGAGTTTAATTCCGAGTAACTGTGCATACTCTGATAAATTTTTTAGCGATGGCGCAATATCAAATGCGGCATCATTAAAGAAAGAGATTTGACCGTCCGGATGTGTCATTGCCCCAAGCCAAAAGAACATTCTTCTTGCTACAGCCCACCATTCTAATATTACCGAGGAATCGATGGATCCAGACCAAAGCTGAGATACATTGATTAAATCAAGAAGATCCTCCAGCACAATTGCATGATACATAGGGCTACGTTCAAAGTGTCCTCCATCTTGCAATATCTGCTCCGCCAACTCCGATTCAATAATACGTAACCCCGTCTTTAACCAGATCTCTGCCTCATCACCTCGAAAAAAAAGGCCTGCAAATACCAGCGCCTTAGCATTCGCTAATAAGTGGTTACCTAATAAATGCCACTCTAAGCGTTTTGATAAAAAACGTACCTGTATCGCCAGACTTTGGATGCATGGCGTTGGTAAACTATTGCCAGCTAAAGACCACTTAATCCAGTTAACTATTCTCAATGAGGTTGGATATGACTCCCAACCCACCCCTAATGCAGGAGGATTTTTATCAACCCAATTTGTCAAAAGGGCTAAATGCCATACAAGGCGCTCAGAAGCAAAGGATGCATTTAGGTCATCAAAATAATGCTGGTTATAGCGCCACAATTTTTCTCTAGCTGGGCCATCCCACCCAAAGCCCCTCAATGAACCTTGACTACCTAAAAATCTGAACTCTTCAGGCCCAACAAGACTCGGAGAAGGCTGCATAGGCATCACCCAAAACCCGGAATTGGATCGCAAGGATGAGTGCGGGGAAATATCTGGCTTTGGGTGCAATAAATTAAATTTAAGTCGCTCATAAAACTGACTTAACTTAAGATAACGGAGTGTATGCCAGTACAGGAGAATCTTTTTAATCAAACTTAATTCGCAGCTTCAGAAATCTCAATTGCTACTCGACTAACTTCAAATAACTCTTCAGCAGAAATAGGCGATGAAATATTTTGTTTAATAGCATCAACAAATGCCTTCGCACAAGCATTTTGTCCCTTATCCTGCCTCCATAAATTCATCTTCTTAAAGCCAGGCCACCCATATCCAGTAAGCTTACGAAAGTTATCCAACTGCAAGACGCTACCACTAGAAAACACTTCCAGCCTTTCCTTCGGAAATGCTTTGCTACCATTAGCAAAGTAATGGATTGCGCCAATTGATCCATCGGCAAATTGGAGTTGCACTGAAGCAGTGTCCCTGGTCACGCAATCCATACCTATAGACTGCCACCCTGTAATTGGCGAGCCAGATAAGAATCGGAGGAGGTCAATAAAGTGACATGCTTCACCAATAATGCGTCCGCCACCAATCTCTAAGTCTTGCGTCCAATGGTCCATTGGAATTGCGCCTGCATTGACAGTCATAACAAATGACTTTGGCCCACCGACCGCTAAGAGCAAAGATTTGATCTTTTGCACCTGTGGGGCAAAGCGGCGATTGAATCCTACCATTAAAATTGGAAATTCTTTCTTAGTAGCTTTAAGAGCTGCATATTCTTGCTCTATCTCGTCAAGCTCAGCCCGTGTCAAGCAAAGTGGCTTTTCAACGAAGACACTCTTGCCTGCGCGCAAGGCCTGTAAAACCAAAGCAGCATGACTATCATGTCGGGTTGAGATAACCAAAACATTGATATCTCGGTCATCAAATAATTTGATCGTGTCAGTTGTCGTTTCTTCAAAACCATATTTTTTTCCAGCATGTAAGCCACTAACCCCAGAGCCTGAGGCAATGCTAACTAAGCGCGCTCCTGCCCTTTTAAATGCAGGTATTAATACTGCTGTTGCGTAATTGCCGGAACCAATAAAAGCTAAATTCGGGAACAGTTTGCTATCCCCTTGAAATGAGGGGGTGGTCAATGAAACTGTTTGCTCACGAATAATTTCATCAGGCTTTTCAGTGCGCGTGTGGTACTTTAATATTACCCCCATCGAGGACTCACTACCCGCTACTACCGCATACGCAGACGCCGTTTCCTCCAAGTTGAATCGATGTGAAATCAGAGGCAAAACATCTAGTCGACCATCGGCTAGCATATCGAGCACAGCTTCAAAGTTACGTTGCTCAGTCCAACGCACAAAGCCCACCGGATAGTCTTGCCCTTTTTCTTCGTAGTTAGGGTCATAACGGCCCGGCCCATAAGAGGCCGATACCTGAAAAGTAAGCTCTTTCTTAAAAAAATCATCCCGCGACAATTCCAACCCAGTTACCCCGACTAATACAATCCGTCCACGCTTACGACACATCAATGCAGCTTGATGCATAGGCTCACTACTCTGAGTGGCAGCGGTAATTAAAACAGCATCCACCCCGCGACCTCGTGAAAAAAGCTCTGCTGCTTTCACTGGATCCTCACCTGCGCCCAAATTTACCACTTCGGCACCAAATGATTTAGCGATTCCCAGTTTAACCTCATCAAAATCGATGCCCAGTACTCGGCAGCCATTTGCCCGCAACAACTGAACAGCTAGCTGACCAATTAAGCCCAAGCCTGTTACTACTACAACCTCTCCTAAAGATGGCTTGACTAAGCGAATTCCCTGCAAAGCAATAGCACCAACCACAGTAAAAGCGGCCGCATCATTGCTCACATTTTTCGGAACTTGTGCACATAAATTGACCGGCACGCTTACTACCTCCGCATGCTTACCGTTTGAGGCAACGCGATCGCCAATAGAAAAACCAAGTACGCCCTTGCCAACAGCTACTACTTCACCTACGTTGCAATACCCTAAAGATAGTGGCTGTTCAAGCTTTCCACGGACCGCATCTATTGTCGGCAATAATCCGTCAGTCTTAATCTTATCGAATACCATGCGTACTTTATCTGGCTGCTGACGAGCTTTTTCAATCGGATTAGCTTTACCAAAGTCGATTAACATCCTTTCGGTACCAGCAGAAATCAGTGAGCAAGTGGTACGAATCAATAGTTGTCCATTCTTTACTGATGGGCATGGGATATCGCCCACTTCAGTTGCGCCAGTTTTCAGGCTTTGGAGAATTTGTTTCAAGGTTTATTTCTTTGCTTTTATTAACATAAACAATCCTGCATTTGGGAAGAGGCTCCGAATTATCCAACGCGGCCATAATTTTCGTACAAAGGTTAAAGCAAAGCCACGATGACGCTGACCAACATTAGACTCCAATAAATCTCCATGAGTTAATGGGGTAGAAATTTGCACCTCACTAAAGCCCATAAATAAATGTTTTGCCTCTTTTACAGAGTAGGCTTTTGTACCGGGACTTTCTAAATAACGATCATAAATCTGATTAAGTGTTAGCCATGGTTGCAACCTTAAAAGGGCATAACGCACCCAAAGCATCAACCCTACTAAGCTCCATTTATGGTAAATCATAATGCTTGCTACCCCCCCCACCTTCAATACGCGCCACACTTCAGTAATAGCAATGGGTGTATTTGGGCTATGGTGTAAAACACCCCAAGAATAGACTTGATCAAACATCATATCCGCAAACTCAAGATGTTCAGCATCTCCAACTGTTAAGCATGATTTAAGGTCAAAAGCTACAAATCGCCGCAGGGTATGTTCAATCGCACGCTCCGTCAGATCAATGCCAAAAAGATCCGCCCCAGCCTCAGCAAATCGCTGATGATCTGCCCCTAACCCAACCCCCACTTCCAATACCTTCAACCCTTTAGACTGCGCAAAATGAGCAAGATCAAATATCATATCCCCCTCAAGTTCATAGCGAGCATTGGCTTGCCTGATGTAGCCCGCTTTATCTGTATTCGCAAGATAAAGTGCTTCACCGCATGAGGCCTGGCTCCAAAAATCGCGGACCTGTTGTTTATCAGTATTGTAATTACTTTTCATTATGATTTCTTTACCTGAGTAAAAATGACTCATCTATGTATCTTCTACACCAAATTTCTATACACATTAGTGATAGCAGGGTATAACTTGCATCCACCCTACCAAGATCATTGGCAATAATTAGGTTTTGTACTGCGGAGGCATCAAATAATCCTCGACGATTTAAACTCTCGGTTGATAGTATGTCACCCAATAAATCGCGTAAATCATGCCGCATCCATCTGCGCAAAGGCGCCCCAAATCCTGACTTAGGGCGATAAATCACATCTTTAGGTAAATATGGTTCCATAGCTTTTTTTAATACCCACTTACCTTCAGGACCATGCTGTTTAAAAGGCATGGGTATTCGAGCAGAAAAATCAACTAGATCAATATCTAAAAACGGCACACGAACCTCTACCCCTGCTGCCATTGACATTTTATCGGTGTAGTTCAGATTGTGGTCTGATAGAAAAAAACGTTGCTCTAAAGCAAGCATGCGATCCAGAGGATTAACCCCGCCTGATAAAGGTTCAAGAAAATCTATCATTGGCTTAGTGGCCAACTGGTTACCTAGGGCTTGCCGTGTCTCTGGCGTATAAAGCCCCAACAACTCCACCTCGCTCGTCCATCGAAAATAGTTTGCTATACGCTCGTTACCTTCTAACGCCGCGCCATTAAATAACTTACTTAAGCGGCGAGAAAATATAGATCTCCGGTCTAAACTTGCGGTTATTTGCTCTAAGCATTTCCTGGCGCTATATGGCAACCAAGACCAGTAGGATTCTGCTTGTAAAGCTCTATGACGACGATACCCAGTAAATAAATCATCCCCCCCTGCACCAGAAAGCAATACCTTAATACCTTGATTACGAGCTAATTGACTGATGTAATAAACATTCAAAGATGCTGGATCAGCCAAGGGCTCATCCAGCTGTGAAACCATAAACTCAATATCATCCGCCATGCGCTTATGATCAATAGTTACAATCTCTAATGGCACCCCTAGGTGTTTAGCAACTTTACGAGCATAAGGCAAATCATCTGTCATACCCTGCTCTTGACCCCCAACTGAGTCAATTGTGAAACAATGGATATATGGATTTTGTTCACGCGCAAAAGCGACAATAGAACTTGAATCAAGTCCGCCCGATAAAAAGGCTCCCACTGGCACATCAGCGACCATCTGTCTTTGAACTGCTTGTCGTAAATTAGATTCAGTACCAAATATTGATTCTTTTTCACTAAGTTCTGGCGATTCGATCCCGCGAAAAATCGGCAATTGATACCAAGTCCAACTACGCTCAATATTGCCATTGCGAATCCACAATGCCTCACCGGGCCCAAGTTTGTAAACACCATTAAGCGGCGTGCCATTACCCGGGCACCATAAAAAACTGAGATAACGGTGTATTGATGCTATGTCCAATTCGCGTACTTCTGGCACAAGATGCAATAAAGCCTTAATTTCACTTGCAAATGTAAATTTATCTTTTAATGGGGCATAGTAAAGAGGTTTTACTCCGAAAGCATCTCGAGCAATCAAAAGCGAATTTTTACGACGATCCCAAATGGAAAAAGCAAAAATTCCATTAAGACGGCATAACATTGCATCACCCTCTTCCAAGTACAAATTCATCAAAACTTCAGTATCTGAATTACCTCGAAAACAAACTCCTTTTGATTTTAAATCTGCACGTAGTTCACGAAAATTATATATCTCACCATTAAATACTAAAACTATCATTCCGTCATCGCTCAACATAGGTTGATGTCCAAGTGGCGATAAATCAACTATAGAGAGGCGTGAATGGGCTAACCCAATACCATGTACATAATCCTCAAATATTCCGGAGTCATCAGGGCCGCGATGTGATAAGCGATCAAGAGCAGAGCTTAATGAAGCAAAATCAGCATTAGAATTAGGATAAACAAAGAAACCAGCTATACCGCACATGAAGTTAAGCCCACCTTAAAAAACTAATAATAGATTGTCAAAAATTTCAAATGGATACGAAGAATTAAACTCCAAATCATCACATTAAATGACGTAAGAGCCAATGTGAATTTTTGCCATACCCATACTTTATTTTACTAGGCATTTTAGATAATGAAGCACTTTCATCATGGAAAACTTTTAACTGTGGAACAAACATCAAAATACCTTTATTTAAGTGTATTTGCGCACTCAAACAAGTCTCCTCTGAAAATAAAAAAGATGGATAATAAAGTGTTTTAACACTATCAAGAAAAATTGGCGACAAAATGTAACAAGCTCCAAGCCCTGAATGAATTTCTTGAGTAATTAAGATTAATTCTGTTGAAGCATTGGATCCGAATAGCCGCGCTGTCTTTAGGACTACTTTTTTAAAAAATGATGAAATTAAAGCGAAATAATAATTCGAGAAATAAAAATCCATCTTAAGTTTAAATAAAAGAGATGGCCGCCTTATCAATAGTGGATTCTGATGTAACCCATCTCTTGAAATAATATCAGGGCATAGAGCAAAAATATTTTTATCAATCGAAAGATCACATAATAATGAGCAGAACATAGAATCAAATACTAAATCATTATTACAAATAATAACGTGATCATAAGTAAGCGGGTATATTGATTGGATACCAATATTTAAACCATGGAAATATCCGAGATTTGAATCACTTTTAATATAAGATATCCACTTAAAAATTGAGCAAAATTTTCTAATTCTAACTGAATCCAAAACATCAGTAGAATTATCTATAACAATTATTTGCAGCTCAAATTTTATACCAATTGAAGCTTGTTGTGATAAAGAAATAATGAATTTTTCAGTATATTGATAATTATTAAAGTTTACACAAATGAAGATAATTTTTTTCATAGCTAACAAAAACTCTTTTAGTTAATATAGTAGTCAATCATTGTTATGAATAGAATTTATAAATGGAATTGCTCCTAAGAAAAACAAAAAATCAAATGATGATAAATATGGGTTTGTAAATGAACCAATAATAAGAAATAATACACCGTTTAATAATGATTTATCCTCAATCGAATATATATAATTTTTTGATTTTAAGCGGATATTGTAGAGTTGAATGAAAAAAACAATCGCATATAAAATACATCCAAATATACCAAAATTAAATAAAATCTGTAAATACGATAATTCAAAATTATTAGTGGGTCCTCGACCTTCATAATCCAATACGCCGCCAATACCAGAACCAAATATAGGAAAATTAATAAACCCATTTAATAAGATAAATATCTGGCTATGCCTATCATCAACTCCACTAAAAGCAGAAATAAACCGATTATAAATATCATCTAGATATAATATATCAAAATGATACATTATTACTATTATTACTAAAAAAAATGGGAATAATATCTTAAAATAATAAAATAATACCTTATTATTATTAACATTAAATAGAAAATTATTAAATTTTAATAATAAAGGTGAAAGTATAACAATAAACTCAAGAGCTCTCCTGCCAGATAAAAATACTGTTGCTAGCAATAGTACTAATACTATCTTGTCATAAAATTTGATTTGATAAGAATAAAAATAATAATAAATTAAATATCCAGATATGAAAAATAAAGAACCAATAGATCCAGCGGTAAGCTGTACAAAACCATTGCGTATGCCTGCCCTTATTCCGTTTTCCTTAATAAAAGAATCAGAAAAAAACTGTACTTCAGTGTACTCTTGAATGACGGATATAACAGATATAATAAAGATAACTCCTAAAGCAGTCTTTATTGCAATAGTTAAAAATATTTTATAATTAAAACTTAATAAACCAGACCACAGTACTGCAATTATTAATTGGAATATAATACCCAATCGGATACCATCCCAAATAAATTCAAAATTATTATTATAAACTAAACCAACAAATACTCCGAATAAATTAATTAAACTAATTTGTATAAAGAAAAATAAAATATTCTTATCAATTTTGAAATTATTTTTACATAAAATAAATATAAGTAAAAAAATTAAGTTAATTAATTTTAAGTAGGGATACGCTCTAGGGAATATAAGATTAGATTCTATGAATAGAATACTTAAAAATATTATTATATTATTAATAATCATCTAATGATACGTTATTTATAGTAAATACCAGTAATATTATTAAAATAATCACTTATTCCATAATAAATATATATTATATTTAGTTTTTTTTCATCATCAAATAGCATAATATCTAAAAAATTTAAAACCAAAAAAATTGATTTTTTTAATATGAAAATTGGGTTTTTATAGATGTATTTCTTGGTGAGATAAAAATGGTTTCTATATATATAATATCTTCTTAACGGGGAATGTTTTATGTATACATATTGAAAAATGAATAAATTTTTATAAATTTTTTCACCTAATTCATGATTCAAAAAAGCACATCCACACTGGATTATGGCTCCACCGGTATTAATATGTCTTAAATTAAAATCAAAATCAACACCATCTATAAAAAAATCTTCGTTATAAAGTCCAATTTTTTTATATGTCTCCATACTCACTAAATTACCTGATGTGATAGATGATTTTTTTTCCATATCGATTGATATATTATTATTATGATTGACTAGCCTAGGTGAAATTATTACGTTTTTTAACCTACTTTTACTTGCTGTATTTAACATGTTACTAACCATGTTAGGCTCTGCAATACTATCTTGATCTAATGTTAGGACCCAATTAAAATCATATTCTTTAGCTATATTTACTCCTATATTTAATGCATATGCAATACCATAATTTTTTTCCAAAATTAAAAGTTGAATTTTATATCTGCATTTAATTTCCTCGAAAAGGCTTCTGCAATTTTTGTCTGATCCGTTATCTATAACTATTACATGTGTAACTTGCTTATATATTGCTTCAACTGTTTTTTTTAAAGACTTTACATCATTAAAACTAATAATAACTGCTATTATTCTATCTTTCATTTTATAATTCCAGTTGCTCTAAAAAGTCAATATCATCTCTGATAATTTTAACAGCCTCTACTCGCATTATATTATTATTCATATGATGTAAGACTTTTTATCTAGCTATAATCACTAGAATTGCAACTCATTACTTTACCCCACTGCCATTAATTAATATGGATAGGTACACCCCCCTTTTTGTACTGAGCATAAGAGTAACTTCTGTTGGTGAACTCCGCCTACTAACCAGTTAATTCTAAGTTTAAATTTTGCATTGCTAGCTTTATGCTTAGTATAGAAGGAGGAGGTACTCTACTTAGGTGCATCTAACTCTTTCAAAACTTTAGCCATACAAACATCTTTAGGATGCATTCCATCATAAAAATCTGTAGATTTACACCCAACTGTATTAGGGTTATAAGAGCCTATTATTTTGACTCTGTATTTTTTAGAAAAATTTATATAATTAGATTCAATTTCTAAATAAATTGGACGTTCAATTTTCATTCGCTCATACAGATCAGGGTGATAAGGCGATAAAATCAAGACTACGTTATATTTTTTAGAGTACAAATCTATAAATCTTCCAAAAATTTCCTCGGATTCTATCGAATAATCGTAGTGAGCCATAGCGTAATTTAATAAATCATCAAATCCAGCTCTAATCTCATTTTGACTTTTATTGGCATATGTCGTGTTGTAAACATGACTTCCATCTCTTCTTATCTTATCTCTAGATTCAGGAATATCACTGTAAGCATCAAATTTCTGATCATTAATTGAATTATAAATTTTTGACGCTACCCTGACAAATGTGGATAACTTATTATCATCTTCTAAATTGCTTCTAGATGTTAGATTTATATTAAGGCTTGATAGCGCGGAGATGTACTCATCGTTTAGGGATTTCCATCTTCCTTGTCCTGAGCTTGAATTGAAGAGCCAGGGATCAACCCCAATAAATATAGTCGAAGGATTAAATTTTTTGCTTGCCATATCAGCAATAGCAATATGATCCTCAATAGAAGACCCACTTACACCTAGATTAATAATCTTATCTGAATAATTTTTCTCACCAATTTGCATAATTCTAGATGAACCTATTACCACTATATTTCTACTTAAATTTTCAAATTGAATCCTAAATTTAATAAACTTTCTCTCATCAATATTTGAAGAATAAACAGCGTTAGCAGTGGATAAATCTTTTGCCATCCTCTCCTCAACTGCAAAGGCGGAAGAGGAGCCAAATAACTTAGAAGAGAAAAAACCAAAAGAAATAAAAAATAAACTAAGAATCAAGCTAAATAAAAAAATAGTTTTTCTTGAAAATTGAGCTCTACTCCTGAATAACCGTTCAATATATCGCCAGGTTAAAATACTTAAGAGAAATGTAAGTATTACCAAACCAAACATTAATGTGCCAGTTATCGAAGCAAAATAATACCTGGAAAAAGCAAATATAGGATGATGCCAAAGATATGCGCTATAGCTTATAAGCCCAATAAATACAAGAGGCCTACAACCAAGTAACTTTCCTACATAAGTATCAGGCAGGGCAAATAACAATATTAGAGCAGTGCCAACGGTTGGAATCAAAGCATAAACACTTGGAAATGGAATATCTTTATTAAAAAGAAAAATTGATGCCGTGATTAGTAGAATACCTAAGCCGCTTAGCATTTGTCTTGTAAAAAAAGACATTTTTAACGGGTAATAAATAACAATTAAAGCACCAATTGCCAACTCCCAAGCACGTGTTGGGAGCAAGAAGAAGTTAGCTACAGGCTTATATAAAGAGCCTATTTGTGCCGCAATTAAACTAGCTATTGCTATTAAGATAATCGTACTTAGCACCCAACGCCTTCCCAGTCTCCAAAATAACATAAGGAATATGGGGAAAAATACATAGTACTGCTCTTCAACGGCAAGACTCCATGTATGAAGAAGTGGCTTGAGTTCTGCAGCATTTTCGAAGTACCCGCCCTCCTTCCAAAAAAAGAAATTAGAAAGAAATATTGGAACTGCTATTAGACTTTTTGAGAAGTTCTCCAAGTCAAATGGAGGTAGTAAGATCCAAGCAAATGGAATGGATACGGCCATGACAAAAAATAAAGCAGGAAGTATTCTGCGGGCCCTCCGTTCATAAAACTTAATAATTGAGAACTTACCATCTTCAAGCTCTGTAAGAATAATAGTTGTAATTAGGTAGCCACTGATGACAAAAAAAACATCAACTCCAACAAAACCTCCGCTAAAGCAATTGAATCCAGCGTGGAAAAGGATCACAGGCATTACAGCCAATGCTCGTAGTCCATCTATCTCTGGGCGGTATTTCATTGCATATGCTTTGCTAATAAATTTGCTGGATTTAACCTGATTTGTCAGAGGATATGGAAGATTTAATTCGCTTCGAACAAGCATCATAATATTTCTTGGATTTAAGGAGTAGTTTCTTTTTGTCCATAAATTACCTATCATTATTTGCAAGTAAGTTAATAGTAATAACGCTTTGGCATGCAAATTATATGAAAATAAAATAGCAGTTTATGCAAATGAATCAGGCGGATAGATATCTTTCAGGTCGGACTACTAGACCCGACCTCAGTACATTTACCCATAAATTTTAAAGTTTTTATTGAAATTTTTTTCCAGCTAATATTATTATTCCACACTACAGCATTTTTTATTAATTCCTCAAAATTTCCATTATGATTTATAACATGCTTAATTACCGCAGCAGTTTCCTCAATAGAAGTAGGATCTGCAATAATAAAACCATTCCCCCCAATTGTTTTCTCTAATAATGTAGACGTGATCACTGGTACTCCCGACTTCATTGCCTCTTTAAGCTGGATTGTTTCCCCGTCTACTGTTGAAGTACAAATATATGTATATGCCGCTTGATATAAGCTGGGTAACTCTTCGTCATCTATTCGCCCTAAATATACTGCACGCTTTTGCTTCACCAATGGGTTTAATAATTTAATAATATCTATATATGGTTGGGTATGATTTTTACCAACAATAACTAATCCAAAATCAGGATACGCATCTTTTATCGCATGAAAAGCATGGATTATTTTATCAATATTTCGTCTTGTATATATAGCTCCCAGCGATAGAATAAATTTATTAGGTAAATCGTACTTTCTACGAATAGCATCCAATTGCTCTTTACTTTCTCTAATATCAAAACAATCGTCTGCAGCTAAGTAAACTACGCATATTTTATCAATACTGACTCCATAAAAATCAGATATTTGTTGAGCATCATATTCAGAGCATGTAATTACCCCCTCTGCTTTTTGGCAGGATTTTTTTGATAAGAAGTGTGAAATATACCGAGTCCTGATGGAGAAGTGTGATGGGTGACTTGTAAAGGATATATCCCAGGCGGCTACAATTTTTTTTATCTTTCCCATAAAAAAAGGCGACCAAAACCATGTACAGAAAAATAAATCTAAATCATCTTTCCGAACTTGATTTGCCGTAAAAAATAGATATTTCAAAGTAGATCTTGATTTAAGGAACGATGGACTTTTTACGATCCGTAAAGTAAAACTCTCATGGAAAAGGAAATCGTAATCCGGTATTTTGCTGTCAAAATATAAAAAAAATTTATATTTAGTATTAATGTTTGGCAAATTTTTTAAAAAATTAATTAAGTATTTTCCAACCCCCCCTATTTGCCACTCAAGACAACGAGCATCAATTCCAATATTTATATATTTTTTCGTCGCCATATTATTTCTTTATTTAAACGTAATTAACTGAATTATTTTTATGGTCTGCCAATTAGCATTTTCTTATTTAGGATTTCTTGATTGCTAAAGCAAAGAAATTAATTTTTAGATTTTGAGGTTTCAATAACGTCCAATCCAACATATCTTAATATTTTTGTTATTAGCTTTATATCAAAAATATGATGATGAAGTGTTCTATTACTAAAATTATCCAAACTTCGTGCTTTAAAGTTCTCAATATTTCCAGCTGGTTGATACATCAATAAATCGTGCAACGTCAAAATCTCATCCAAGTGGGTTCAGTCATACTCTGACTGCTTATTTTGAAAATCCTCAACCAAATGCTAAAAAAGTGTTAATAGCCACCTATGATCAAATTTACTATTTCTATTTAGCACAACAAGAATTAGTGCGTCATTGACTTTTATAATCCTTTTCTATTCTAAAAAAGCTTTAAGAGGATTTGTAATATGCTCTATACAATTTGATGAAATTAAGAAATCATATGTATTCGATTTTATTTTGAGCAGGCTTATAGCTTCCGATATAAACTGCAACCCTCTTTTGGTCCCTATATAGTTAAAGCTCACTTCTTCCGATATTTTGCCCTAAACTGTATGTTAAGAAAAGTTTACACCATCTAAATCCTTAGCCTTTTGGTAAATGAGTAAAATAGTTTTTAAAAGCATGCTGGTCCTCCTATTTTCAGTCCCATTCCACCATCCACATGAGGAATTTAGATACAATACGTAGGTAACCTTCTACTAAAATATTTCAAATTAATTAGAAATTCGACAAGTATTTTTCTGTAATAAAATATGATTGTTCGATTTAAAACATACAGACATTTCCTTTCTCCTTAATTAATGATTAAGCCCTTTAAACGTCACATAAAAAGCCTAATGAAAAATTTTACCTTCTGATTTAAGAATATATTTAATTAACTTAACAACTCGTACTGTTGCCAGCCCATCATTTTTATATACCCAATCATTTAATAATTTGCTTTTCTCAATCTGAAAATTTGGAGTGGTAAAAAAATTATTATTACCTGCTATCAGCTTACAAATAACGTCAATTAATTCTAATTTATTTTTTACGACTCTTGTTGCCTTACCAGCCAAAAAAGCGGAATTCACTACTGTTCTCGTAAAATCTATATTTATCACAGGCTTATCTGCATACAAAGCTTCTAATGTAGTTGTTGAAAACATGGTGATAAAAACATCACAAGATTTTATTAGTTCGCATACCTCTAATTCGCGTCCAATTATTATGGCATTCTTGTAACTTTTGCATATCCTCCTCAATTCACCTATATCGTCAAAAGGATGAGCCTTTACTATCAACTGCACACCTTCAATAGAGCTAATAGATTCGCATATATCTTTAATAGCACCTAATCTGGCCTCTTGAGATATAAATGCACCCAATACATAAGGCTGCGAAGCAAATAGGGCTATAAATTTACAGGCCTGAATATTTAAAGATTGTCTTATTTTAAGTGTTTCATCTACATAGATAGTTTTAAGCCTATCAAAACCAGGGTGGCCCGTTACCGTTATTGACTTACGCTCCACCCCTTGGCCCTCTATTGCTTGAAGAGATTTTTCGCTCATTGCTGCCACATAGTCTCCAGTAAAATAATGCCAGTCTGGATATCCTTGAGATGCATAACCTTGCTGAATAACTAATGTAGATATCCCCTGCTTTCGAGCATAAAATTCCACTACTTTTGATCTCTGATCGGCATCATCAGCCGTAATGATTAATAGTGGATTATTTTTAAAAAAAATTTCATTAATCATTGCTGCATAATAAATTAATCTTGGTATTTCTCTATTGCAAATCCAGCTTATCTCACGCCTCAGTGCGGGCCAGTCAACCAAACAATCTACTGGATCTTTCAACATTCCTGGACGCATTATATTCAGCAACTCTTTCTTTATTTTTTTTAACTCAAAAATATCCTTAGAAATTCTAGAAAGGGATTCCTTCGAAATAAAATCCGAAATATTTAAATGCTTCTGATTGGAGTATTTTTTTCTGGATGATTCAAGAACTTGCGCCGTGCAAAAAAAATTCTCATTATTTACTGCTACATAAACACTTTTCAATACATCTCTATAATGAATTTCGTTGAAACCTAAAAATAAGATACTTTTTTCTATATTTGTCTTTGAGCGCTCATTAGAATTCTTATTTTTACGGGCTATGAACCAATGTAATGACTCATATTTATGTGCTAGCGCACCCAAGAATGGCCTAATCTTTTCTTTATAAGTAACCACTTTCTTCTTATCCAGAAAGCAAGTTGGAAATCGGTAGAGAACCAAGTATGTTGAGAGGCAGTCCCAATATGAAATATCACCAGACAAGCGAAAGGCCTCTCTCACAGAGCCGCAATCACCCAATTTTGCACTGCTTATGCAATCATATAATTCTATGCTGCGTTTAAATTGGAATTCTTCCACGAATTATATAATACTTATGTTAGCGCGAAAAAGATCCAATTTTCTCCGCCTTTAAATCGGCCTCAACCATTAACTTAACCAAATCTTTAAATCGTATTTTGGGTTGGAATTGGAATATTTTATATGCCTTGTTAGCATCCCCAATTAAAACGCTAGTTTTTGTTGGCCTCATAAACTCTGTTGAAGTCTTTATATATTTTTCTGGGCTAAGATTAACCACACTAAAAGCCTCAAAAACAAACTCTTCTACTGAGTGGACTTCTCCGTTTGCAATAATATAGTCGTCAGAAACGTCCTGTTGTAGTATTGACCACGCAGCTTCCATATATTCCTTTGCATAGCCCCAATCAATTTTGGCGCTCATATCGCCCAAAGTCACGCTGTCTTGCTTGCCTAGTGCAATTCGTGCAACAGATTGGCTAATTTTACGTGTTACATATTCAGGTGCGCGCCTTGGTGACTCGTGGTTATATAGTATTGCGTTAGAAGCGTGGATACCAAACGCTTGACGATAATAACGTGTTGTGTAATATGCAAATGTTTTTGCAACTGCGTAGGGGCTTTGCGGATTAAAGGGTGTCGCTTCATTCTGAATCCTGGAATCTGTAACACCATACATATTGGATGTGCAAGGCTGAAAATAACGAATGCCTGGATCTAGCTGCCTTATAACCTCAAGAATACGTGCAACTGCAGCAGCCGTAATATCAGATGAATAGCCGACCATGTCATAACTCCATCGAACATGATCCTGATCTGCTTCGTTATATATTTCATGTGGGCGCACCTCCCCAATTACCCGATATATTGAAGTTACATCAGCTAAGTCTCCACGATGCAGAAAGAATCTTGTACCAAAAATTAATGGGTCATCCATTAGATGCTTAATATTTACAGTATTTCCTGTTGCAGATTTTCTATAAAGGCCATGAACCTCATAACCCTTTTCAAGCAAAATGTCAGCAAGATAGCTTCCATCTTGGCCTGTTACGCCTAAAATTAGCGCTTTACGTGTATTGTTTTTATTCATTTTCTTAATAAGATCAAAGATGAAAGTCTAGTACAAACCACGTACCATTAGAAATCGGAACAGCAGAGAAATAAAACAACAAAAACCACATAATATCCCTGTAAACATCATAGACTCATACTTCGTGAAACACTGGTCAATTGAAATCTCTCAGGCAACTTATCAAACCAACCCCATTCAGAATGCTGAGGATCTAATTTAATATTTTCCCCGTCCATTCCATCCAGTAATACTTCAAAAACTAAACTGAAGGTGTGATAATTTTGGTTGGTAAATGAATTTCTATCGAAATAGTCCTGATAAAAACCGATAAAACAAAATTTATCAACCTTTAAGTTGAGCTCCTCAAATAATTTACGGGAGCAAGCGGCTTTAGCTGCTTCGCCATGTTTTATACGCCCCCCAATCAACCACCACTCCCCTTTTAATGGCTCGTTTTTGCGATTCGCTAGAAGAAACTTATTATCCTTATTCCGCACTACGATATCAACGCATATGACAGGGATTACTGAGATAATTTGTCGGTAAAGGCCCTCGGGAATCATTCAACAATTTTAAATGTCGATAGAGGAAGGATAAACTTACCACCCTTTTGACGCCACTCAATTTCTCTATCATAAAATTCATTAAAAAATGCCCAGGGTAGCACTAGGAAATAATCTGGTTGCGCTTTACGTGCTTCGTCCTCTGAGATGATTGGAATTCCAGTACCTATTGTATATTTACCCCACTTTTCAGGGCTTCTCTCAGCAGCGGCCGTAATCAAAGTATGATCTAAGCCATAATATTGAAGAATTACGTTTCCTTTGGTGGATGCTCCATATACATAAACAGTCTTCCCTTTTTTAACCTCTTCTTTTATAAAGTTTACGCATTTATCACGATTTTCATCTATTCGACTCTTAAAATGATGAAGATCTGCCATGCTGCAATGTTCGTCAACTTCAATACTTCCCTGCTTATAGTGGCGAGCAAAGATTCGGTAACTCCCACCATTCACATCATTTTCTTCAACTTTAAATATTTCTAGGCCATTTTTCTCAAACATGTATTTTAATGATTCATATGAATAGTATTCAATATGTTCATGACAAATATTTCCAAGGTCATTTTTCTCAAGCATCGATGCCAAACACATTAGTTGTGCTACAAAAATACCATCCGGGGCCAGCGTTTTCTGAATGTCATTGATGAACAAATTTGGATCATCTAAATCATAAAACATCCCTAATGCTGTAATTACCTTTGCTTTTCCAACTCCCCATTTTTTTGCTAACTCTTTATAGCGCTCGCTACTCCAAAAATCATGCATTACATACTCAGTATGATGAGACAGCATTTCAATGAGATTATTCGCAGGTTCACATCCAACTTTAACTAATCCTGGAATCTGGAATGTTTCAAGCAGTGTTCCATCATTAGCTCCGATATCTAAAACTACATCCCCAGCCCTAAGCTCAATCATTTCTTCTATGGATTTTGATACATCTCGCAAAGCTTTGCGCATTGTCTCAGTCACCCCAGAGCGATACCAATAATGTCGCGTGTAAAGTAGCTCTTGTGGTGCTGTGTGACGTAGTTGTATTAACGAACATTTTTTGCACATAACAAGATCAAGTGGCGCCTTATTACCGGTCATCACTTTACTCTTTTCAACAAAATCATTAATGAATTGCTCCCCCAGACTAAAGACCGGATCCAACTCCAATGAGTTACATAAACGGCAAGAATTATGTGTTATGTTTTGATTCATTGTTATCTTTCAATATATGTTAAGGGTTTTTTAAGGGTTATATATTGGCTGCAATACCAATAAGACATAAATTTATTGCTAATAAGATATTTTTTAAAATTCACCATATAAGGCCACAAGGCAGGAGGGTACGGGTTATAGCCACCAGAACTTAACACTTCGTACCCCATGCTTCGCATATCATTTTCAACAGTTTTAAGTGATTTTTTTTGGATTCGGATGCCAAGTAGCCTACAATATCCCTCTTATCCACCTTGCGTAATCCAAAGCAAATAAAGCGCACTAAATGCTCGCCAATTATGAAGCGTACAAATTAATTTACCACCAGGCTTGAGTGCCCGAAAAATAACTCCAAATACCTTTACAAAATCATCGTAATTAATTAACTCAATTAGACCCATTGCTAACGCAACATCATAATGATTTGGTTGAAGAGCCCCAGTCTCTCCAACTAAAAGCCCATTAAATTTTGCTAGATTTCCCTTGGCATTAAGTTCGGCAAATCCTAAAGTCTTAGCGTCTATTTCTACACCAGTTATTTCAGCATCGGGAAAAAGCCCTAGAGACCAAAGCCCATTACCACACCCCCAATCGAGCACATTTTCGGCGCAAGCATCTTGGCCAACTATTTGCGATAAAGCTGCATAATTAAACCTATGCAGTCTATCTTGCTCGAACCATTCTCCAACACGAATGGGATAACGCGCAACATGGCGTTCGGCTGACATTGCATTTTTGGGAATCAAAATTTTAACTCTAATAATTTTAAGTTATCAAATAGAATTGCCATGATGCAGTATGTCCGATACATTCTCAACCACATAATCAATATCTGAACTTTTCAAATCTAAGCTTGAAGGAAGATATAACCCCTGTCTTGCCGCACGCTCTGTGATCGGAAATACCTCATCCCGATACCACCCATCTTTTTGCAGAACAGGCTGTTCATGCAAGCCAAGAAAAAAGGGGCGGGTTCCTATGCCTCGTTTTGCCAAGGCGCCCATCATTTTCTCTGCATCAAGCCCAGTAGAGGTATCTAATTCCAGGCAATACATCCAATAAACCATTCTCGCCCAAGGTTTTTCAATCTGCGCCTTGATGCCTGGCAATCTATTTAACTGCTCGACATAACGAGCTCCATTTGCCCTCTTAATTTCTATAAATTCATCTAAACGAGATAATTGAGCAACTCCCAAAGCACCTTGCATATTGGTCATGCGCAGATTATTGCCAAGGTCAGTATGATAAAAACGGCGCTCTTTACGAAAACATAAATTTCGATAGCTACTAGTACGGTCAGCCAAATTTTCATCCGAGGTCATAACCATGCCACCCTCGCCAGTGGTAATTAATTTATTTGCATAAAAGGAGAATGTAGAAATATGCCCTATAGATCCGCATTTATTGCCTTTATATAGCGCGCCATGCACTTGGGATGCATCTTCTATAACAATCAAACCATGACGACTTGCAATATCAAGAATGCGGTCCAAATCGCATGGGTGCCCATACATATGAACAGCCAATATTGCCTTAGTTCTAGATGTTATTCTTGCCTCAATTTGTTCAACATCAATATTCCATGTCTCCGGCTCAATCTCAATCAATACTGGCTTCCCACCAAATCGCATAACAGCAACTGCACAAGAAATGATTGTAAACGACGGCATAATAACTTCATCGCCAGGGCCGATTCCAATGGCAAACATTGCGGCTTCAAGAGCTGCCGTTCCATTTGCTACAGCAATCCCATAAGTGGTGCCGATATAGCTTGCAAATTTCTCTTCAAATTCCTTAATATAGGGACCATCAGACGAAATCCAACCAGATTCAATACATTGACCCAGCAAGTTTTTTTCTTCTCCATCAAGCAGCGGCTGATTCACTGGAAGCATTATTTTAATTCCTCATTTACATTTGGAAAAAATCTAATCTTGTCATTATTACCAGCGTAGGGGCCATTTTTAACCTCAATCAAAATACTAGGCTCCAGGAATTCTATTCCGTGACCGCCTGCAAGTAATATTATCCAATCACCTCCTTTGAGTTCACATTTGCCAACTGTAGCGTTTTTATCAGAGTAGAAGTCAACCCGCATTCTGCCTGACTTCAAAAAAATTACTTCTTGCGTTCCGAATGTCTGCCTTGGGAATGGCGGGTGCGAATGAGGAATTACGACATAACCAGCAGGATGACTCATGTATCCCATCTCCAGAAGATCGCTCCCATCAGTTAAAAAAGTTATTCCCTCTTTATGGAAATCTCCCCTAACTATAATGGCAAAAGTAATATCATTGTGTACAAAATTTTCCATATTCTTCATTAAGGTTAATTGATAAAGTTTCTAATTTTCCAGTTGATCGGAATATCCTCCGAGATTCTGCAAGCCCATGCAACTAGCGCACACACAACCCCGGAAACTACCAAATATAAAATTAAAGATTTTACAATTATAACCGCATCAAACTCTAGAATATTGGTCACACTCCAAAAATTATTAATCATAGCGCCTATTAGTATACAAATAAGAAAAGGAAAGAATAGTCCGATAATCCTTTTAATATTCCGACTATGTCCTCTATCAATTGCGCTAATCGTTAGCGATACTGTGAATAGAGAAAGCAATAAATCACTTAGGAGAAGAGCATAAGAGGCTTTCTCAATGCCGCCAAAATGCAGGGCCGTGAACACTAACACTCCCTCAGCTATAGTACCAATACAAATCAATATCAAGCATATTCGTAATTTCCCAATAGCTAGCAGAAAACCAGAGCCCACAGGTATTGAAAATAAAATACAGTTTGCTACAGCCAAAGTTGTAATTGTACCTATTCCGGGAAGGTATTTCTGAAAAAAATAATTTAATAAATATGGCATCGCAATGATAATAATACCAGAAATAAATGCCATCAGGTAGGCGCAAACCCAAAGTGAAGCAAAAATCATTGTGGAGCTTTGTTTAGGCCCACTTGATTTTCCAAATTTCTGAATTAGTTGACTTGAAAGTGCCACCCCAAGTGAATTCGGTAGCATGGTTATCATCATTCCTAAGGCAGTGCCGAAAGCATAATACCCAAATTCAGTTCCAGAAACACCACTAACAATAACCCACCTATCAATACTTTGGAAAAGAGTATAGGCAATCGGAAATAACGAAAGTGGAATTCCGAGATGAATTAATTGGCGAACCACATGCCAATCAATTTTACGAGCAATTGGGACCCATAAATTGTAAATCAGGAATATTAGCGAGAGAACGGCACCTATTAATCCAGCAACGACCATTAACTCAACATGTTTTGTTTCAAACTCAGCTTTGATAAATAGTATCGTAAACGCCAATACTCCGCATCCGCTAATTATTGATGCTAGGCCGAGCACCCGAAAATTACCTAATAAACGTCCTTCGACATTAAAATAATTCAAACAGAGAATAATGGGGCATGCCACCCCAATTAGAAGAAAAATATTCCGATTAATATATATTATATTTAATTCAAACTGTGCCAATATAAATGCAATAATAGATACCATTGCTGACAGAACTAATGTGAAGAGTAGAGCCTGCTTTCGAATATTTTTCGACTCATTAATTCTTCCTACGCCTATGAGTTCTGATGAGCGATATAGCATTCCAGCATTTGTACCAATATCGACATAATTAATATAGCTTATGACAATATTTACCATATTAAAAACACCATATTCTGCTGGAGTCAAAAACCCCGCAATAATGAACGTACGTAAAATTCCCAATATCATATTAATGACATTAGAGGACAATATGTAAAGTGTATTATGGGTGATTTTTTTAAAGCTATCCATTTAAATTTTGCCTATTATTATTTTATTTAAAGTACCTGCTTTTAATAATAGTAAATTAATTTTAAGTATTCTATTTTCTCTTAATAATCTAATGGAGCCTATTAATATTAAGTCCATAATACCATCCTGCTTAAGCGCGTCGATATTGAATAGGGAGCATATTTCTAGAGGAAAAATTTTACGATTCACAGATAAGGCGAAAATTACAGGGTACCAACTCAACAAATAAAATTGTTGATGGGATTGAACGTTTAGTAAATAGTCCATTTGCCATCAATCAATCCATCAATATCGCCACGCTCCCGCCAAGGTTGCTTGGAATAGATTTTTTCTTAACCATTTTAGTTATCTCAATTGAAATAAAGTTCCTCAATAATATTAAAGAAGATAGATTATTGGCTTCCTGAACCTCATATGCGCCTCAAGAGCTACTAGTCATGACTTTTTTGTAAAAAATCCTCATAAGCAAGAGATATTCCAAGAGTTAAGGCCGTCCTCGCCTTCCATCCCAAGTTACTTAGCCGAGAAATATCCATCAACTTTCGCGGCGTGCCATCAGGCTTGCTTGCATCAAACATAACAAGCCCCTTAAACCCGATAACATCCATTATAGTTTTCACTAGCTCAAGAATGGTCAAGTCCTCTCCAACTCCGACGTTATACATACCTTCGCCAATCCCATTCTCCATCAAAAAAATACAGGCGTCAGCCATATCATCGACATATAAAAATTCTCGGTAGGGCTTGCCTGATCCCCAGACCACTAACTCAGTATCGTTACGCAATTTTGCCTCATGCACTTTTCGAATTAAAGCTGGCAAAACATGGCTCTTAGTCAGATGATAATTATCATTAGGGCCGTATAAATTAGTTGGCATAACACTGACAAAACGAGTCCCCTCTCCTTGGTTATAGACATTACATAATTCAATGCCAGCAATTTTTGCTATCGCATAAGGCTCATTGGTTTTCTCTAGAGGCCCACTTAAAAAATATTCCTCTTTCATTGGCTGGGGGCAGTCACGCGGGTAAATACAGCTTGATCCTAAAAAGCAAAACCATTTAGCATCCGCCTGATGGGCCGCATGCATCACATTATTTTGAACCATGAGATTCTGATAAATAAATTCAGCAGGGTAAGTATTGTTCGCCTGAATACCACCCACCATAGCTGCCGCCAAATAAACATATTCAGGCTTTTCCGCATTAAAGAACTTTTTTACCGCATTCTGATCTAATAAATCGAGCTCTTGACGGCTTCGAAGTACTATATTCGTATAACCACTTGACTCCAATTTTCTCAAAATGGCTGAGCCTACCATGCCCATGTGACCAGCTACGTATATCTTAGAATCTTTTAAAATTGGCATTTACATTATCAATTGTAAAATTTAGGGATTAACAAAACACTCTATTCTGAGTAACTGAAATCCGACAATATTTAGAGTATTTACTAAATGGCAGGCTATGGCTAATACCCATGCTATATCGTAATATAATACTTCTATGAAATCAATTTATTTATCTGAAGATTTTTTATTAAGATAAAATTTAGCTAAATCCCAATCGAACTCAGTATCTATGTCAATGGCCTCACCCTGATTTTCCATTATTAATGGAATCATACCTTCAGAAAAAAAACTTTTATTGTTTCGTATAGACTCCGGGGTTGAAAAATAGAAAGCGCCGTTCAAGGTATAGGCTGGTGGCAAATCTTGAGATCTGAGCTGAAAACCAGCATTACTAATGCATGGGTACAGTAAGTTGTCTTTTATCTCAAAACACCATAACGGGTGAGGCCGCGCTGGTGATACTGAAATTACAGATTGTCCATGATTTTTTTTAAACAACTCAATTCCATATAACAATCTTTCTACAGATCTAAATGGAGAGGTTGGCTGTAACAATAAAATTCCATCCACCACCCCCTTATGTAACTCATACCAATTGAGGGCATGCAGGATTACCGCAATGGAAGCTGCTGTATCTGTTGATAGTTCTGCTGGACGAAGCCACGGGACATAAGCACCAGCGACTTTACTTACATTGGCGATCTCAATATCATCCGTTGAAACAAAAATATCACATACCTCGGGAATTTCTTTAGCAATATCTATCGACCAAACAATAAGTGGCTTTTCGCCCAAAAGACGAATGTTCTTTCTGGGAACTCTCTTTGATCCAGCGCGTGCGGGAATTAATACAAGAATTTTCATGAAATAATAGCCTTCAGCGCTAGAGCCAAATCATCTGGTCTACCAACATCCAGCCACGGTTCATGCATCGGATATGCAACTGTTCGCTTTTTTCTTCTCTGTAGCTTTTCAAACAATGTGGGCATATCACAATGTGTGCAGTCAGTTAAAAAATTTAATACCTCCGGATCTAGGGCATAGACTCCAGCATTAATATAACTCCGTGTAATGGGCTTTTCTTCAAAACCAATAATTTCAGACCCCTTCATTCGCACTACGCCAAAAGGGTGTTGCCACTCATGTACACGTACTGCCATAGTAGCTGCTGCAGTGTGTCTTATATGAAAATCCAGCAATTCTCCGTAACGAATATCGGAAATCACATCCCCATTAGTAACTACAAATGGAGCATCAGGCAGTGGCTTAAGCAAGCTAATCGCCCCTGCAGTACCTAAAGGAAAATCTTCACGTAGGTAATCGATCTGCACACCTAAGTGCCCACCATCACCAAAATGCTCCTCAATCATATGGCCAAGATAATGGATGGCAAGTACAAAATGATCAAAACCCTCCGACTTAGCACGCTCAATAATGTGCTCTAAAATTGGTTTACCAGCCACAGACAACATCGGTTTGGGGCAATTTTCTGTATGTGGTCGAAGCCGCATACCCATTCCGCCGGCCATAATTATCATCAAATTGGAACGTGTAGGTGGAGATATTATTTGCTCCCATAGATGCAAACCAATAACCTGACGTTGGTCATCCACCACGGGAATTTGTTGAATCTTATTGGCTACCATCAACTGCAGCACCAACTCTCTCCCCATGTCGGGGAGAACTGCAAATGCATTTTTATTTATTATGCTCACAATAGAGCTGCTAAGATTAAGTCCCTCGAGTAACCCACGTCGCACATCACCATCAGAGATAGTTCCTTCTAGCGCACCATATTCATTGACCACCAGAATAATCTTGATTGCTGTTTTATCTAGATTACGAATAGCTTGATCAATGGTGCTATCAAGAGGCAAAATTGCTCGACGCCAAATTTCACTGGATGCAGACATCCTTAAGATCTTTCCCGCAACAATTCAAAAGCTTCGGCAGACTTAAATCCTGATGCTGCACCACGAAGAGTGGCTAACGCCTTAATCACTTCACGACTGCGAGGAAAAGGAGATTGCCCTACCTCAGACGTGTAAATATCCATTGCACTTAATTTGCCTTCTAGGTATGGTTCAATATCGATAAATACATTTGGTCTAAATGTCTGATTTCTCTCCAACCCAAAATCTGTTTCTGACAGCGTTTCATATGCCAGTACCCGTTTTATTGAGGGGTAGCGAAACCATTTTGTGCAACTTGTTGCCGCATCAAAAACTATCCGGTGATCAGTATGAACATCTGATGAGTGAGGTAAAAAGACCTCCTGTGGCTCAAAGTCTTTAAAAACACTAGAAATTGCAGAAACCAGGTTGCTCATTGGGACCTGATCAAGTTGGGCTGCGGGAAACTTAAGCTCAAAAACTGAATCAAACCCTAATAGCTCAGTAACTCTCTCAATCTCATCTGAACGTTGTTTGACTTTTGCCTCCTTCCAGCCATTCTGAGCTGCAATAGCCGTCACAATCAACCAGGCAACCTTGGCGCCCTCTTTTTTGCGGCGCAACAATGTTCCCCCTACGCCGAGAACTTCGTCATCAGGATGTGGCGCTATTACGATGCTCTTAAGTATATTCATAAAAATTAAAAGCTCTCTTTATATAAGGATGCATGATTAGCATCAAAAAATATCTTTTCTGACAAACCTTCGAGTCCACATGACCTTTCCAAGGCCTTAACAATTCTAGAAGATGCATTACCATCACCATAAACCATTGGAACATTCTGAAATAGAAATTTTTCGGCATCTGCAATTGAGTTTCTGATCTGCTCTATTGATCCATCGCATCGAAAAACTGAAATTGGAGCTTTTCTTAAAAGTTGCCGCTTACCAATATCTACAGTCGGAGTGCCAAGATATGGCGCCTCATAAATACCGCTAGATGAATTTCCAATCACCAGAGAGGCCACGCTTACAAGACTAAGATAGGCTTTGGAACCAAGCGAATCAAATAAGTAAACATTTTCCCTTGACTTTACAAAGTGCTCAAGAACTAAATTTACAGCTCTACCGCCATTGTCGGCATTAGCCTTAGTAAATATTAATGTTATGTTACCGCACTTAAGCTTTAGACTCAGTTCTTTCAAAAGGTTATGTAGCTCCATTTCTCCACCGCTAATACCCATCGTAAGCGGATGAAATGTAACAACATAAATATATTTAGAAAATCTTATTTTTAGAATGTTCTGCAACTCCATTCGACTAAAAAGAGGGGCAGATTTAATGTTATCTACACAAGTAGATCCCACACAATAAATGTGATCAGGGTTCTCTCCCATTTGCAGAATTCTGCGGCCAGCATCACCGTGGGTTACAAAATGTAGTGCTGCAATTTTTGAAATGCAATGTCTTATTATATTGTCATAGGTGCCGCAAGCATTATCACCACCACCTATGTGAGCAAGGGGTACATTGCACAACATAGAAGCCTGCGCAGCTGCAAATATTTCTGAACGATCGCCCAATACAAGAATTAGATCTGGCTCTAATTCCTTAAATGCCTTAACCATACCCGTGAGACATATCGCCATAGATTTAGCCACCCCCGCTGAAGAGTCGGATTTTGAGAGTATCTTAATTTTTTTATCCAATACGAATCCGTCGCTCTCAATTTCACGATACGTCATTCCGAATTGAGTAGCTAAATGTGAGCCCGTGGCAATAATTTGTAACTGCAATACAGCCGACGAAGTAATTTTTTCCATTACAGGGCGAAGCAACCCATAGTCAGCGCGAGAACCAGTCACCACACATATCTTAAAAAATTTACTCATTTAAAAAACATCCGAAAGCAAGAAGCTGCGCTTTATGTTTGGGATATCCCCCCTACTATAAATACACATATTTAAGCGATAATTATCGACTGATTGATAGATCGAATTGCCCCATGAAGACCACCATGGCAATAGCCCCTCAAAATCCCCTTCATAGTCTTTCGAAACCACATCCAATAGGTTTTTTTCACCCTGATAAATCTTGAATAAACCTCCGAATTCTAATAGTATCCCTTCGTGCTTTCTCCAGCTCAATAAATTACTATCGAAAAATGGTTTGCATAGTTCCAGTGAAAATAGTTTAGAAATTCTCGAGTCAAACCTACCTCGAATAAAAAATCCAACGTCAACAAGACTGAATCCACCAAGCCGAGTCATAAGAGGCTTAGCATTTTCATTGGGAAAAGAAAGAATGAATTTAAATTTTGAATTAACCAGTTCATTCCTTATTAACCCGAGCATCGCTTTATAAGTTAAAAACCCCTCTGAATATCCTGGCAAAATATATGCTGAAATATACTGGAAATAATACTCTCTGTGGAGAGTCAATGGGCATACTAAGTACAAAGGAACAAGGGTAGAGCTCGCAACAACCCTCCCTTTATTAAACCCTAAAATAATAATTGGAAATCCCGATGGAGACTCTAAAAAATATCTCCGAAGAAAGGAGTTGGGTAGCTTTCTCTGGAAGGCTAGCTCCCACCCATCTCTCCAGAGATGCAAGCTATTCAAAAAACCGCTCTCATCACGGCATATTACCCAGCTAATATATCCTTGGGTTGATTCAATTATGCTTTTTGACATAATTCAAATCTTCTTAAATCTATGTCCAACATTTACATTTTCAATACGTATTCGCTTTGGAACCATATGTGGTTGCAGCCTTTCTTTAAGAAAGGCCATGAGTAAATCTTTATTCACACAACCACCTGAAGTTGGCTGTACTAGCAACTCAACGTGTTGTCCGGTAATGGGATTTAGCTTTGGCACTGCCTGGACTAATGAAACGTTTGGGTAGATTAACGCAACACGCTCGACCTCAGACGCCATAAATTTCAAGCCGCCCACATTAATAACATCGCTAATGCGCCCTATTACCTTGTAGAATCCTTCTTTTACCTGAACCACATCTTTTGTATCGTACCAACCCTCAGCATCAAATGGCGAAGGAGAATTTAAATATCCAAGCATACGTGACTCTGAACGTATTTGCAGCACATTATTAATAACTCTCGTTTCAACACCTTCGCCACCTACCTTCATATACAAACTATCCCTCGCTTCCGACTTAACTCGAACAATTCCAAGCTCCGACATGCCAAAAGTTTGTCTAAAATCAACTGTAGGAAGTAGCTTACATAACTCATCGAGCGTGGGTTGATCCATGCGCTCAGTACCATAAGTTATAACCTTAAGACATGACGGAACCTTCTCTGGAACTGCGCCACTCATAAGCATTAACCGGAGGAAGGTTGGCGTTGTGGGTAGAGCTTCAACATCAAACTTACGACAAGTCTCAAGCACAGATTCAACTGTTCTAGCTTCTGCTGCAACCACTACACCTTTGTTAAAAAGAGTATGGAGTAACGTATTAATTCCGCCGATGTGATCAAACAATAAAAAATTAATTGTTCTTAATGTAGGGCGAGATGTTTCAAAACGCTTCAGGAATAGTGTTAAATCATGAAGTATTGCCTTGGGTCGCCCTGTGGTCCCAGTTGAAAATAGAACTAAGCCCGCATGGTGTTTAATCCTTAAAGACTCGATAAATTCATGCCGATGATTATGAGTTCTACGCTTTACTATGCTATTTTGAATCACAACATCAACAAAGGCTGACTCAAAAAAATAGTCATGTTCGTGAGCAGTATCAATAGTCAAGGGAACAACTACTACATCTAAATCTATTAATCGCAACAAAGTAAGAATTGTTGATGGATTAAAGTCGCCAATGATAGCAACTACATCACCCTGCTTGACTTGTGATAAATCAACTGAGTTTTGAGAAGCAATTTGCGAAAATTTAAGCTTATTACCACCGTGTATCAAAAAGGGATAGTCAACGCTACCCCAAATAAGGGAGAGCTGTTCAATTATTTTCATTAGACGCCGCCAACATGTAAAACTTGACCCGATAGCGATCGACTACGCTCATCCAATAAAATTTCAACCAGATCACTTACGGCACTAGGCGCAAATTGTATTGGGATAATTTGCTGGGAAATTATTCTTTCAATTTGTATCGATGTAATACCCTTTAGTAGATTGGTATCAATCGGGCCTGGCGCAATACAATTCACATTTACATTAAAATCTGCCATTTCTCTAGCAAAAGAACGAGTAAAACCCTCCACACCTGCTTTAGATGCGGCATAAATTGATTCACCTTTCAATCCTAACGCCACAGCAATAGTTGAAAAATTAATAATCGTGCCAAATTTATTCCTTAGCATTAGAGGCGCTATTTGTTGACAACAATAAATAGTACCAAGTAAATTAGTGTGAATAATATCTTGAGAGACGTTAGGAGGGGTGGTAACGGCTAGGTTCATTGAAGCTATGCCGGCCGCATTTACCAAACCTCGAACCTTTAATCCCTCCTTCTTCAATCTTTGAGCTACTGCTTTAACGTTATCGAAAGAGGAAACATCACAAGCCATTGAGGGAAATTGGATGCCATCAATATTTCTAGCAAGTCCAAATACGGGAATACCTTTTGATATTAGCCTATCACAAATTGCCCTACCCAAACCTTTGCTTGCCCCTGTGACTACAATCATTTTTTTAAATCCATCTGATGAATGAACTCAGTTGCCAAAGAGCCTGCAGTCCTGAACATACTGCGAGACTTTGACATTGCAGCATCTGAAGTCCAGTCGAAATCAAAGCCTAAGTCTGTAGCTTTATCCTCTAAAGCTAAACACAGCTCCACTAACTTCATGGAGTCTAAAAGACTGTCACCACCAATTAATATTGATTCAGCATCCACGCTATGCGACTTATCATCACATAAAGCTGCAATAGCAGTATAAATTTCTGCCCTAGTAATCTTACTCATTGGCATTAAACCTCATATAAAATAATTATTTACAAAAATATCTGGGCGTTCAAATTGCTCCTATAAGTAAGAAATCATAACTCTATCTCCTCGTCGACTAAGAAATTTCTTTTAGCCTTCCTGCCGATTACTTCATCCCACCTCATAGGTGACATACCAGTCCCAGGTCTTTTAGCGGAAATGTTTTCGGGAGTGAACAGCTCACCAGTTTTAATGTCACGATTAGCAATTAGCGATTTACGCGCACTTGATTTATTTCTAACTTCGCTAGGTGTTAAGCGTTTAATACCATCACCCATTGCCACCTCTATATTCCGAATGGCGGTAACCATGGCATTAAGCTCTTCCGGCTCAAGACTGGCTTGATGATCAGGACCAGGTAGACTGCGGTCTAATGTAAAGTGTTTTTCAATCACAGTGGCACCCATCGCTACAGCGGCAATAGAAACCTCTATGCCTTGAGTGTGATCAGAATAACCAACCGCCGTACAAAAGGCCGCATGAATGTTTTGCATGGCACGTAAATTTACTTCAGCCATAGGGGTTGGATATTCAGTCGTGCAATGCAAAACAGTAATCTTAGCGCGAGGTGTGCCGGCATTTTCCAGAATATCAATAGCCGATTCAATATCACCCAAGGTAGACATGCCAGTGGAAAGGATAATTTTTTTTTCAAACTGCCCAATATGGCGCAAATACTGTAAGTTAGTAATTTCACATGATGGAACTTTAAAGCACTCCTGACCAAGATTTAATAACAAATTAATACTTTCAATATCAAAACCAGTAGATAAGAAGCCAATATTTCGCATTTCACAATGGGCAATAAGCTCAAGATGCATAGATTCTGTTAACTCTAATCTGCTCAACATTTCATGTTGAGATTCGGCACTATCGGTGGTCTGCTTTTGATAATTGGCTTTTTTTGCTGTACGTGTGACCAGGCGGTCAGCGTTAAAAGTTTGAAACTTGACTAAATTAGCACCAGCTTGAGCTGCTACGTCGATCAATTGCTTAGCTAAACTTATATCGCCATTATGATTTACGCCAGCTTCAGCAATGATTAGGGTTTTATTACTCATGCCTTATCGTACCCCGTAAATTGGGTGCAGTCAGCAAGATCATGTCTAACACCTAACCCCATCCCGACCAGACAATATCTACCTATAGTAATGCCTTGCTTAATTACGCTACTACTACCAATGAAACTGCCAGTGCCAATAGTAACATCTCCATTCAGAATGGCTCCAGTAGAAATATGGCAATGATCCTCAACTCTCGCATCGTGCTCAATCAGCGCACGACTATTAATAATGCAGTTATTTCCAACACTAGCGCCAGCATTAACAATAGCCCCATGCATAACAATCGTCCCAGCACCAAGAGTAGAGTAACGAGAAACATAGGCAGTCGGCGCAATGATGGTGGGGAACTGAAAACCAAGTTGTGTAGCTTGCTGATAAAGGCGAATGCGATGTTCTGAACCTTGCATTTGCCCAACGGTAATTAGCGCGTATTGATAGATTTTCGCTAGATTGAGTAAATCGCTATCGGCACCAATTACAGCATAACCATAATTCGCATATTGGGCACCCCTTTGTTCTGACAACCCAACCAATCCTGCAATCTGGAAATTGCATTGCGCCTCAATCACATCAATACATGAACGGGTATGCCCACCAGCGCCAATTAAGAGTAACTGAGGCTTAGTCATAATGCTGCTAAAACCAAATGTGGACTACTTGGGATGTTAATTAAACGCTGCACTAGCGACTTCGCTATAGTCAAATCCATGCGCGGGCATTGTATAAATGGGATTAACTCATCCATCAACATCCAAGCGGGCCGCGTCATGAAGCCGGCGTCATTGGTAACCCTCAATATGGAGTCGCGCTGGTCTGCGTTCTCGTCATCCAACAATAGCGTTTGTAACCAATAATTGCTTTGGCATTGCACGGGCTCAGAAATTAGCTTAACACCCTTGACCTGCTCAAAAGCAATTTGATAGCGCGTAAATAATAATTTTTTGGCGGAAAGATTAACCAGTAATTGCTCAAGTTGAGCGCAGCCTAATGCGGCATTTAAGTTTGGTAGGCGATAGTTATATCCAACTTCATCATGACGAAATTCCCATGCATGTGGCAACTTAGCGGTAGTAGTTAGGTGCTTAGCATGCCGAGCGATTTGAGCATCATTGGTCAGTATCGCACCACCACCGCCAGTTGTAATAGTTTTATTGCCATTAAAGCTGAGTGTACCCAGCAACCCAAAAGTGCCAGTGTGTTGTCCGCAATAATAACTGCCCAAAGATTCAGCGGCGTCTTCAACTAGCACTATATTGAAATCGTGCGCAATGGCAAGCAAGCCATCAATGTCCACCGGGTGGCCAAAAGTATGCATTGGCACTAGCGCGCGTATTACCTGCCCGGTGACGCGGTTAATACATTGCCCCGATCGTTGGTCAGTATGATCCACTAAATAATTACGCAGTTTAGTAGCACCTACACCCAGAGTACCTATTTCACTATCTACAAAATGGGGGGTAGCGTTGCAATAGATGACAGCGTTGGTAGTGGCAATAAAAGTAAGTGCAGGCACTAATACTTCATCGCCTGCTTGCACACCTGCAAGCTTCAAGGCGATATGTAATGCCGCCGTACCATTGACCACCGCTATGACATGTTTAGCGCCAGTAAATTTGGTCAAATCGTGCTCAAAACGATCGACAAACTTACCAATCGACGAAACAAAGGTGGAATCTAGGCACTCTTTTAAATAAAGCCATTCATTACCAGTAAAGCTAGGTTCGTGCAATGCGACCGGCCCCGCACCAACTACAGAACGAATAGCAGTTACAATTTGATGGGCAAGATCGGGGTGATTACTCATATTATCTATATATTATAAATATCAGCTTTATACCCACGTAGATTATCAGTCCGAGTGAACCACTCAGCAGTTTCAGTCAGGCCTCGCTTAAAGCCTTCACGACCACCATAATTTGGCTGCCATCCAAACAATTGATCGGCCTTAGTGTTATCTGCCCATAAGCGCTCAACCTCAGAATTTTCTGGGCGAATACGTACTTCGTCAGTAATGATCTCAATCTTAGCATTCATTACATCGGCAATAAGTTGAGCAGTATCACCAACCGATATTTCGAAGTTACTGCCCAAGTTAACAACTTCACCTAATCCCTTCTCAGAACTAAGCACTGCGATAAAGCCAGCAACGGTATCTTGTACATAATTAAAATCGCGCGTAGGCGAGACCGCCCCCAATTTAATCTGGCGCTTACCATTTGCAATCTGCGTAATGATGGTAGGAATTACAGCGCGTGCCGATTGACGTGGACCGTAGGTATTAAATGGGCGCACTATAATTATAGGTAAGCTAAATGAGGCATAAAAGGAATAAGCTAATTGATCAGCGGCAATCTTTGTGGCTGAGTATGGTGACTGTCCTTGCAGGGGGTGCTCTTCGGTAATTGGGACAAATCGCGCGGTGCCGTATACCTCGCTAGTGGAAGTATGAATAACCCGTTTAACCCCTAACTCACGAGCTGCTTGCAAGACATTTAGTGTGCCTTTAATATTGGTATCAACATAAGTATCGGGTGAATGGTACGAATAAGGGATCGCAATAAGTGCAGCTAAGTGCAATACAGCTTCACATCCTTTCATGGCCTCTTTCACTCCATGCGGGTCACGAATGTCGCCAGCAAATACCTCAAATTGGCCTTTAATCTCAGGAGAGCAATGATCTAGCCAGCCCCAAGAATTAAATGAGTTATACATAACAAAGGCGCGCACTTTATAACCCAGGCGTACCAAAGCCTCGGTTAGATGGGAGCCGATAAAACCGTCGGCTCCGGTGATGAGAATGGTTGAGTTATCCGCTTTTAACTTCATAAGTTATACCGATTAGTTTACGATGTCCTGATATCTGCCAGCACGCTTGATGTTGCCATCACTCTGCTCCACAATTCGAGTGTAACTTTTAAGGGTTATAAGTTGATGGGCGATCATCAGCAAGGTAAGTTCTTTGCTGAGGCTTGCGATAGCCTGCTCGGTTTCGCTATCCAAGGCACTGGTAGCTTCGTCAAAAATGATGGCATCAGCTTGTTTGTAAAGCGCATGAGCAATACCGATACGATGCTGCTGACCGCCAGAAAGGCGAATACCACATTCGCCAACAAAAGTGTGATATTGCTTTGGCCAACTTTCAATGCCCTCTGAAATTTGTGCTTGCTGAGCCGCCCGTTTAACTCGAGAATCGTAATTCTGATCCCTTGGTATACCGAAGGCAATATTTTCCTCAATTGTACTATTGGCCAAAAAGATTGCTTGTGGAACATGGGCAACATGGGATTGCCAAGCGCGATGGTTAGCAGAGGTTATGGGTCGCCTATCAATCTCAAGCAGACCATTGGTTGGCTGTAGAAAACCCATCACGATATCGAGCAAGGTGGTTTTATCGCTACCGGTAGTCCCGATAAAACCAACGCGACTTCCTTTGATGATAGTGAGGTTAAGTTGATTGAGAACATAGGGTGATTGCTCCCCATTCTAAAATCTAAGTTGCCAAAGAATGATGCTTTGATTGAATGGCAAAGTGGCTGATAGATTAGCGAATCTGGCAACAGTTCAAGAGTATCTTTTAATGAGGCCAGTCCACTATTGATTTGAGCCCAGGATCCATAAGTTTGCTGCAACATCGGTAGCAATCGCTGCGCACCAAATGCTAATATCCATAGGATAGAGATTGCCTTAGCAATGCCATCAACCTGCTGAGGCATGGAATATGCCAACACGGCGATAAGAAGCATGCCTAATGCCTCCATACCATAACGCTAACTACAGGCATCTCAAAAATACGCTCAGGGGCGGTTAACACCCCAAGAAACGGTATTACAGCGCCAATACTGAGAATCACTGGAAATGAGGCGAGCAACACCAATAACAACATAAACTGACCACGATGACGTGGGCGGATGTGGTGCCACGGGTGCCTCAAAAGAGTGGTAAGGGCTGCATCTGAATTCATTTAATTAGAGGATTGGTCCGCTAATGCCCGATCTCGTGCTTCTCTCTTGGCACTTGCTTGACTCATGATTTCATGCATTACTCACACCACCGCTTTTAATATGGGTCCACACTCGTTGACCTA
>Ga0214235_1000138_pt1 | contig 39939 bp, 46 predicted proteins | sample TroBogypolimnion_2_FD_153073 | JGI IMG/M metagenome (GOLD analysis project Ga0214235, IMG submission 153073) | Freshwater microbial communities from Trout Bog Lake, WI - 15JUL2008 hypolimnion | ecosystem: Environmental > Aquatic > Freshwater > Lake > Hypolimnion/Profundal zone ... | reverse complement strand
AGTCTACAGGCTCAGGACTTGGCACTGGTTAAGGAACTAGTTCTAAGTTTACAAAAACAATAGGCAATAACTGTAAGAATAATAAGAGGCTTTTATGCCTCTTATTTATAATGCTTATGCTTGGTGGGGGCGGTTGGAATCGAACCAACTACTAAGTGGTTATGAGCCGCCTACTCTAACCGATGAGTTACGCCCCCTCGTCGAAATGGACTAAATACACTGCAACGCAGTTATAAATAACGACGTTTTTCGTGTAATCGTCATTTCTCCTTTCAATAAAACAAACAGCCAAGGCTTGGTTTGTTTTATTGTACGTGCATAATTATAGCCTATTTCACCCTGTTGGGCTATATGTTTCTGCTGATGTTATAATAAATCTTGGTTATTATGAAAAAAATAAACATCCGCAGGTTATATTACAAGTTCAAGACCGACTATCTAACACTTAACAATGTAGTGATTTTTGTTGCTCTTGTCATTGCCGGTAACTGGGTTTGGGGATCATTAACTATGATGCAACGAAACTTTACTCTACAAAAAGAACTTGATGACAAATCACGTCAATTAATTGTGGCTCAATTGGATACAGATAATGCCAAGTTAGAACAGAGGTATTATCAAACCGACGAATATAAAGAGTTGGCCGTTCGCCAGCAATTAGGTCTGGTTACACCGGGCGAAAGTGTGTTGATACTGCCTCCTAACTCAACAGCAGTAAAGGCCGCAGATAAGACAACCACGACAAGTGCCGTTATCAAACCCGTCCCAATCAGCAATTTCAGTCAATGGATGAATTTTTTGTTTGGCACTAATAATAAAAACATATCAAAATAAAGGGTTGTAAATCTGTTCCGTATCTGTTAACCTAGTATAAGTATCGCGGGGTGGAGCAGTGGTCAGCTCGGATGGCTCATAACCATCAGGTCGCAGGTTCAAATCCTGCCCCCGCAACCACAATTAAATACCCATCCGCCGATGGGTATTTAATTTTAATCTGCAATGCAGGGTCCGAACCTGCGATTTATCCACAGAAAGGTCCGTCCTTTTTCACACCTTAGAATGATGCAAAATATACAACAAATGGTCACGAAGATTCTTTTTCTTTTATCTTTGCGACTAACTTAACTTTGCGGCAGCAACGCGGACGGCTTCACTCCAAGACAAGAATGCATGAGGGGTTTCGGCAACTTGATAGGCGGTCATATCGTGTTTGATGGCTAGGGAAAGTTCGTGAACGATTTCGGCTGCGTGAGGAGCAACGACTGATGCACCCAGTATTATGCCATTTTTATCTGTTATTATCTTGACGAAACCATCGCGAAAATCTGAAGTATTACTGCGAGCAACGATGTTAAGTGGGGCGATAGCTTTGCTGAAAGGCAAGTCACGTTTCAAACAATCATATTCGGACAAACCAACAGTCGCAATGCCGGGGTTGGTGAATATTATTTCTGCCATAGCCTTGTAGTTAGGCGTAATTTTTGTCTTATCAAATATGTTGCTGGCGGCGACTTGACTTTCCATCAACGCAGAGTGCGTATGGCTGTTACGCCCCAACACTTCGCCGGCTGCATAGATATGCTTGACGTTAGTTTGCAAATGGTCATTTACTACAATTCCGTTAGCGGTGAATTTAACACCTGCGTTTTCCAATCCCAAGTCAACCATTGGTGAGCGTCCGGCTGCTACCAGTATTTCGTCAACTTTTATTGATTTTTCGGTTTCACCGCGGGAAATGGTCACCCTTTTTTGTAAGCCGTCTTTTTCAACAGATAAAACGCGACAGTGGGTTAGGGTAGTGACGCCTTTTTGTTCACCAAGGACGCGTTCCATCAGTTCGCCAATTTCGCTGTCATGATGAGGCAGTAGATGACTGGCCTGCTCGACAATGTAAACTTTTGTCCCGAATATTGCCATTAACTGAGCAATTTCAACACCAGTGTTACCACCACCGACTATTAATAAACTTTTTGGTGGGCGAATAGTTTCTAAAATAGTTCGTGGCGTCAGATATTTAATTTTATCAAGGCCGGGGATTTCAGGAGTAGTCCAAGTCGCTCCGGTTGCAACCAAAAAATAGCTAGCTGACAAGTGACGACGGTTAATGCTAATTTCATTTGGAGATAAAAAGTGGGCCAGACCTACAAACGTGTCAATCCCCTGGTTTTCATAATATTTTCGGTTACCTCCGGTTCCGGTACGCGTAACAGCCAAGTCTTTCCAAGCACGCAAGGACGGGTAGTTATAGCCCAAAGTTGACGATCGAAGTCCAAAACGATCACCGTGCCTGGCCTCGTCATATAAATTAGCAGCATGAAGCAAGGCTTTAGTTGGTATGTCACTATAATTAGGCGATTCACCACCGAATATATTCGATTCAATAATTGCTACCCGTTTACCGTCTTTGGCTGCCATAGTTGCAGCCGCGCTGCCGCCAGGTCCACTGCCAATAACGATAAGATCATAGTCGAATGTAAATTTTTTTGCCATAATAATCCCCTTCACTCACATTAAATTGTAATCCGATTTTGTTCATATAAATAGGCTGCTTCCGGATGTTGAATGCGCAGGTGTTTAGTGGCAATGATGCGTATGTCCTGGCTAGTGACCTCGGGATGCTGTTGCAGCCAAGCAATAACTGCTTCGCAGACCGAATGTGCAATTGACTCGGCCTGACCCGTCGGTACGCGAACACTAAGGCAGGTAGCAACAATACTGGTATGAAGTTTTTCGCGCATAAATTGTTCTGATTGGCGTTGACCGCCGCGTTTTATCACATCGACCGATAAAGTCATAATTAGTGAAACCCCACCGAACTACCAACAATTTCAACCGTGTAAACGAAAACAACCAAAACAATCAGACCCGCGCCTGATACAAACTGTAAAAAGTATTTGTTTGATTCGCGCCACTGTTGAATTTTGCCTAAGCTGTGGCCGCTACCGATTAAAACCCATACGATTAACAATGAAAGTAAAGAGATTACAGTATAGATTGCAATTCCCGTCAGTTGCCAAACAGAAGGTAACTGAATCAATACTAGTGCGGATATTAATAGCGGGGCGATAATAAATAACAATTCGCCTATAACACTACTCAATCCCAAACCAAATGCTTCGGCGCTTCGTTTTGTTGCTTTGGTCCTATCATTCAAATAGACAGCAATGGCTTTTGGAATCCACAGCGCAGTCCCCTTGTCATGACGGTAATAGAATAACCAAATACATACAGCAACGGCCACTGATAAACCACAGGCTGCAGCCCAAACAACTTGAGGCGTGATATTTCCATATAACTGTATCAACATCAACGAGATGAACGACAACAACAGAACCGTCATTGCGGCAGCACCTAGTAGGAAACTGGAGGTAAGTCGAAGCAATCTGGCCTGAGAATGTTTAGCCCCGATTGAATGCCCGCTTAGTAATGTCAGAACACTAACACTAAGTTGGAAGCTGGCGTGAACTAATGCGGCTAAAGATATAATTGCGAGTGAGCTGGGAATATCCATATTTTTTATTTTTTGTTTCCTCAACCTAATTTATACCATAACCACCACTATACAGTCAAAACACCTTTGCAAGGCGACAACTTGCAAAGGTGTTAGTTTGAAATCTATTTTACTTTATGGCATAAAAGTATTGCATTTTTATACAAATTATGCTTAAATAGTCTTATAAAACAATAAAAACAAAAAAAAGGAAATATCAGAAATGGATACACAATCGGAAGTTGAATTAGTAACAAAAAGTGATTTACTGGGACTAACGATGGCAACGTGGGATCGGCCACGCAGTACCGAACAGTTGCTGGGATTTATAGCCCGTCGCGAAGCGGAAATTGCAGACTATAAAGATGACGAATTTGAATAATAAGCAATATAAATCCACACAATATCCCGACGCTTGCGTTGGGATATTCTATTTTACTCTGCGGACAAGAACACTTTAGAAGGACGGACCTTCTAAAAAGAACTTTTATTGTGTAATATGTTAATATGCCAAGTCGAAATATTATCAAGATTGATGTGGAAGAAAGTTACTACCATGCTTATGCGCGTGGCCATGGTCGGCAGAAAATATTTCGGGACGATGAGGATTATCGAGTTTTTTTGAATCTGTTAAAACGTCACCTTTCGTTGGAGATGACGTCAGACAAATACGGTAAACCGTACGCGCATCTGCGTGGTCAAATCGAATTACTAGGCTATTGCCTGATGGATAATCATTTTCACCTGTTGTTATACCAAGTTGAAAAAGGCGCAATGTCAAAGTTGATGCGCAGTGTCATGACCAGTTATAGTACCTATTTCAATAAAAAATACGATTCGTCGGGGTCGCTGTTTGAAAGTCGTTACAAAGCGTCACGAATATCAAATGAATCGTATTTAATGCATATCAGTCGTTATATTCATTTGAATCCGGGTGATTGGCGAGCCTATCCGTATTCCAGTATTAGCGCCTATTTCGGCATTGGTCAGCCCGAGTGGTTGCAACAGGAAAGGGTAATTGAAATGTTCGGTTCAACGCCGGTGTATGCGGACTTTTTAGACGATTCCGATGGATACGAAATTTCTCTGGATGAAATCAAATACGAACTAGCCAATAAGATATAACAACACATTATTTTCGTTTAGAAGGTCCGTCCTTCTAAATAATAGTCGTAGGTTATAATAAATAATATGAAAATAGCTGTCGGTACGATGTCTGTACCTAAATTACAATATTTACAAGAAGTCTTGGACGAGATGAATGTCAAGGCAAATTTAATACCGTTCGAAGTTGAAAGTGGCGTTTCAGAGCAACCGTTAACCGCAGAAGAGACAAAAACGGGCTCTATAAATCGTACGAACAATGCTTTTTTAAAGTGTAAAGATGCGGATATGGCAATCGGGGTGGAAGCTGGCTATCACCCAGATGATGATGGAAATTATGAGATATTTTGTTATGCAACGTTAATTGATAAAAATGGGAAACAACTTTCAGTCGAGTCTCACAGAATGTTACTACCTGATTTTCACCAGAACATCTTGAAAGAAAATAAATATTTGGGCGACTATGTTCGTAAATTCTTGGATGAAAACCCTGATGAAAATTCAAAAGAGGTTGGTGAAGATATAAAAAGTCGAAAATCGTTTATAAAGGCATCGATAATAGGCGTATTAACTGAGTATTTTAGATAACAAAATAGCTGGAATATCGGCTAAAGCCTCCTCCGTTTGCTTATAAAAATATGTAAACACATTTTTATTTCACCGCACTTCGCGACCGGCGACCTAGCACTGTTTTTATCGGTGCGGTCACAGGTTCGATTACCATCGGTGATTACCAAAATAATAATCCCACCAAAAGGTGAGACTATTATTTTGGTAGGCAGTATGGGAATACTCTGGAACCAAGTTAAGCAAGAACTGATAAGCATGTATGAAATTAGTAAATCGATAAACACCTATGTCGTGGGTTGAGCCTAGGACTCAGTAATCGAATCATGAAAGTATTTAATAATATCAGGTGGAAAGCAGGTAGAAATGACATTTCCAAACCAAGAGACACAGTTTAAACCTGGCCAATCTGGCAATCCATCAGGCAAACCAAAGGGGACGGTCCATTTGTCTACAATGATACAAAGTATGCTTAATGATAAGGGTTTTACTCCTGCGACCGTAGACACAAAACAATTAGGTAAGTCCCCTATGCGGATTATTATCGCGGTCGGGATAAACAAAGCTATAGACGGTGATATTAAGTGGGCCGATTGGTTGGCAAAGCATGGGTATGGTACAGAAGTTAAAACCTTACAGGATACAGAAATGGCTACTGGTATTTATAGTAGAGACTGCGCAAATGAGTTCGCGGAATACTTAAAAAACAAAACTTATTTTGAGGGGCTATCCCATCATGATAAGTAAACGAAAAGACGGTATGCTGTATAATGAAAATATGAGCAACCTAGACGAAGAATACCAGTATTATATAGATAATCAGGATGAATTAGCTAATCAATATTCTGGTAAATATTTGATTGTTAAAGATAAATCTGTCAAAGGTGTGTACGACAGTGAAATTGAGGCTTATCAGGAGGCGAAGAAACAGTTTGAACCTGGGACTTTTCTTATAAAACCTTGCCTACCAAAAGGTGCTGACAAACCTCAAGTATTTCATACTCGTGCTTTTTTCCGTAGATGAGCAATACAACACATCCACTAACTGTTAGATATGAAGGTTTGACTAATGTAATTAAATCTGAGGCAGCCATATCCACACCATTCATAGAGGGTAATACGGTGCCTGTGATAAAAAAATATGTAGCCACATGGGACACTGGGGCGTCTTGTACGGTCATAACTCAAAAAATTGTTGACGAGCTGAAGCTACAACAAATCGACATAATTGAAGCCCATAGTGCGAACATGACTGAACGTGTACCCGTTTACTTGGTAAATGTTATATTACCCAGCAACGTCGCAGTACAGAATGTTAGGGTGATAAAAATGGATGTGACCGATTCAGATATGTTGATAGGAATGGATATATTGGCGATAGGAGATTTCTCAATCACAAACTTTAATGCAAAAACATGTATGACATTTAGAATACCTTCTTCTCATGATATGGATTACGTTAGGGATGCAAATATTGCGGCACTACCCAGGAAACAAAGAAGACACTATAAAAAATGAGTAAAAAGAGGCCAACGAGGGAAGAAGGTAAATATGGTTCGTTGTCCTAATTGTGGTTACGATTTGGGTGGTTTTAGCCGTCCGGATATGTCCAGCGAAGATGAGTTATACAATCAAGCATTAAAACTTGTTAAAGAAACAAAAAAAGCTTCAGCAGCACTTTTTCAACGAAGGCTACAGATAGATTACGACCGTTCAGTTAAACTCCTAGATAAACTTGAGAAGAATGGTATTATCGGACCTGCCGATGGGCAGAGTCCACGGGAAGTATTTTTGTAAAGTGTGCGAAACTAGTCCGTTATTTAATAGCAACTGGTGTCCGTAAATTGGTTATTAATACCGTAGGTTGTTGAAGAGCAATTAATGTGAGTTGGCGCCTGATATTGTGTTGTACCTGCGTATTGAGTTAATGCAACCAGGATTCTATATTTATCAGATAGCTGGTTATACTCATTCGCTAGGTCTGTATTATTTTGAGAGGCAGTAGCAAGCCGACCTGTGACGTCCTTGTATGCCACGTTATCTTTTGCACTCTGCTCTTGTTGTCCTTTGGCAGCACCTTGATTGTACCCCCATAAATATGCTCCACCTGCAGTTGAACATACTAAAATAACCACCACGGATACAAGCAGAACTCTTTTTATAACCTTTTTCGCAATCAACATTTTTAGTCTTTTCCTCATTTCCTTAGGCATCATTCAACTTTTTGTATTTATCTACTAAACTCACTAGTACATTTTTCCCAGTAAACAGATACACAACTGACGATTCAATGACCTCTATAATTAGTGACGCGATAACTACTACTATCGCAAACGTAATAACACCGTAAATAAATGTGGAGGCTTGTGACGAAGCATTATATGCGAAGAGAACACTGACAATATAGAAAAGTACTCTAAAAATCTGTAATATCCGGTACCACATTTTATTTTTATAAGAACTTATATCTGTCATATTTTAACTCCCATGATTGATATTAAAAAAGGACACCCGTACTAGGTGTCTAAGCCAACAGCAAGTTTTGCCCTACTGCTTTCGCACGGATGCCCATTTCTTAGGCAAAACCGCACGAAACGTGCAATTATCACTGTTAGCTTAGACTCTTTGATTATAAGTCAACCTCTAATAGATAGCTAGTGTTAGAATTATATTAAATGGCTAAGTCTAGCGACAAAGGGTTAAGGCAATACTTCGAGCGTAAAGACCGTACGTATTGGCACTATTATCATTTGAAGCGAGACGAGCATTTTAAAGAAGAGGTCAGGCATCTTATACCAAAAATAAGAATGCAGACAAAGATACCAATAAAAGACGGATTTTCATCTTTACCCACCCTAATGACTGATTATAAAGACTTTAAAGACCCCCACGGAGATGAAAAGATAAGGATAATTTGGGACTTTATGGATAGATGGAATGTCCATACGGATTATTCTCTTCTGAGCTATCTAATACGAGGTGACGATAATCGCCTCCCCCCGAAAAATGACAGTGGCTCGTTTTCGTATAGTTTTGATGAGGAGAACCTTATGTTCCGAGTAGACCTACCAGTTACTGTCAAAAGGAAGGACCTCGATATTCTTTGGTTATTACTCACGAAGTCGAGGAAAGATGCGGGTTATAGAACTCCAAAATCGCAAAGGTTATATACTCTCACAGAACATAAAGCTGCAATAGCTTTCGATATGTGGAAAATGCGTAAAGAGGGTAAAAGTTGGACATATGTAACGAAACAAATTAATGCTAAATATGGAGCAATATACTCCATCAGAGACGCGCAAGACTTCCTGAGAGCAAACGGCTTCTATATTTAGTAGGAAATATATCAGGTATTTCTCCCACTGATTAAATTAGTGTAATGCGTAAAAATGTACTCATGATTCTGGGTACAAAAGTCAGTAAATACGAGATGAGAATTGCCGAAAAAGACGACACTTGTCTTATAGGCCTTATCGAAGAAGCACCATATGTATCTATCGCTGAAGCGAGACGTATTATGGGTAAAGGCTCAAAATTGATGACTGACGAAGAAGTTGAAAAGGCTATATATGACTTAACCTATATTGCTAGAGAATACATTAAATCGGTTCCAAAGTATTAGGTATTGAAGGTTATTTACGAAAGGTTTATGATTCTAATATGAAAGCAGTTGCATATATACGTGTTTCAACAGACGAACAAGTAAGTGGAACGAGCCTTAATAGCCAGAAAGAGGCGTGTCTAGATTACGCAAAAGTAAATAACATTGATTTGCCACAAAAGAATATATTTAGAGAAGAGGGCGTATCTGCAAAACTTATAAATCGACCAAAACTTGCAGAGCTGCTAGACTACTGCGCAAAGAGAAAAGGTACCATTTCTCACTGCATAATCTGGAAAGTGGATAGACTGGCTCGTAAGAGTGAATATCACCACATTATTAAGTCACAACTAGCAAAGCTTGGGGTTAAACTCGTATCTGTAACTGAACCTATCGGTGATGACCCCATGGGCAATTTAATGGATGGTATGCTGGCTGCTTTTGCCCAATTCGATAACGATATACGAACTGTGCGCACGACTGCAGGTATGCGTGCCCGCTTGGAACAAGGCGGATGGCCTCATGCTGCACCTTACGGTTATCGTAGGACAAGAACACCAAGCGGAATTGTCACCGTTGAACCTAATGGTGATGCGCCAAAAGTTAAGCGCTTGCTAGAAGAGTTTGCAACTGGTGCATATACAGTGCAACAGGCTAGAGATTATGCTCATGAGATAGGAATCCGCTCAAAAGACGGCAAGAAGAGGTCTTGGCAGATAATAAAGGATTGTATCGCTAGTCCGTTGTATGCAGGTTATGTAACATCTGACTATATAGACAATAAACTTATTAAAGGTTTACATGTACCTATAATTAGTGAAGCTACGTATTACAGAAATAAGGCGATTCTTGGTGGTAGTATTACGAATTACAGCCGACAAGCTGAATCAGAGTGGCCGTTGCGTGGTGGCTTTATTAAGCATATATGCGGTAAGGAAATGACCGGTAGCTCGCCAAGAGGGAGAAGCGGCCCAAGCCCTAGGTACTCATGTCCACGATGTAAGGCGAAGGTGTTAAATATATCCGTCAGCAAAGGTAAAGACTTTGTTCATGCGGATTTTATTAGGTTATTAGACTGTGTACGTCCGAATGAGCCTACACAGAAGCTTTTCAAGCATATTGTGCTTAGAGAGTGGAACAATGAAATGAAAGAGTCACACAAGCTCGCAAAGGCTTTAGACGACGAGATTCATACACTCGAAAATAAGAAGTCGCGTGTGGTTGATTTGTTCATTGATAATAAGTTAAGTGAGCGAGAGAAGAACACTAAACTTGGGGAGATTGACGCCTCGATGACTAGTCTTATGCTTAGAAAGGCGGAGGTTAAGGATGAAATAACCGATAAAGAACAAATTATTGACGGCGCCCTAATGTTTATGTCCAATCCTGGCGGCTTTTGGAACCTCGTCTCCATAGAGGTCAAAAAGCGCATTCAAGATACAGTCTTTCCCGAGGGTTTGGTATACGATTGCGACAAAGGTTTTGGAACCGTAAAACTAGCTGAATCTTATCTGTTAACAAAGAAAATAGCCGACGAATCGGCTATAAATCCAAGTTTGGTAGTAGCGGCTGGAATTGAACCGGCGACCTCAGGCTTATGAGTCCTGCGCTCTAACCAACTGAGCTACGCTACCGTAATCCCAATTGTATCAATTAATAGACTGTTTTTCCAGAAGGATGGAAAGGATGAACTGAGTGATTTGAGCCATCTATTTGCCAAGGGCAATTTTTAACGTATCTGAATAAGTAGCGGTTTGTTTAGAGAATTTGTCCTTGGCTGCCTGTATAGCAGCATTTCGTGTTGTTGCAAGTTTTTTTATCTGGGTTTTGATCTCTGACTCAGTTTTTGTTGCCGTCAACGTTTGACGAGCAAATTGTATGGAAGTTTTCAAATTCGCATTGTTTACTGTTGTCTTACCGTCGGCGCATTTTGCCTCAGCTGTCATAAAAGTCGATTGAACGGTTGCTTGATAAATATTTACAGATTCGGTTATGGTTTGCTGGCGAGCTTTAACAATATTTAATAGACTGATGCGGTATGTAGCTCGGGCGCTATCGACTGATTCTTCTCGGTTTGTTTCGGCTTTTTCCATATTAATCTTATAAGTTTGAACGGCCTGCTTTTGAGTGTCGCTTAGTTTCGTTGGTTTGGTTTGTAGTTCCAGCTTTTGAATTTTATCTTCAAAATTCTTTTTGGCATTTGTGCGGTTGGTTGCAATCTTTGTGTCAATCGTCTTTTCATTGGCGGTAATTTTCGCTAGGCGTGCGGCAAAATTAGTTTGCATTGTTGTTATATTGGTCGCTAAATCGGTTTCGCTTTTGGTTTTTAGTGCTAATGTATTGGCACAGGCGATCATTGCCGGGGTCTGTTTCACTACAGCTGTTGCCGGAGATACCATGGAAATGATAAATATTGGACTGATTATTCCCGCAATTATTAATCTATTAAAAATTATTTTCATTGATACTGTCTCCAATAGTAGTCGTGGTACCGCTTATGTCCGTAGCAAGTTTGCTATCGTCGGTGTTTGTTATGGTTGCTTCACCACCTAAGCCACCTGTTAATGTGCTGGTCGCAGCATCGACTTGTGGGTTTTTAGGTATAACTATGACTGGAACTTTTTTGTTGCTGTCGGCTATTCTTTGGCTAACGTAGTTATAAGTGAAATAACCAACCACTGCGACTATTGCGACAGCTAGTCCAATTATTAAATATAATTTCTTTCTTGATTTTTTTGGATTGGAAGATATTACTCCGGTTGGTTTGGTGTCGAACCATGATTGTTCCGGAATGTTAAAATAATTTGGTTCCATTAATGTTCAAGTACCGATTATGTTTATTATCGTTCGTAATTATCTCACCTATGATTGTATGTGTAAACTTTTATGATGCCACATAGACGTTTGGATATAGTTAAATTAACTGGCTATTCGCCAAGAGCGGTTTTTAGGGTTTTCGTAAAGCTAGTGGCTTGTTTAACAAAGTTATCTTTAGCGGCCTGAATGGCATTGTTACGAACTGTAACCAGCTGTTGGATTTTTTCAGAAGTTTTACTTTTTGCAATTGCTGTTTTTAAATCTTTACGAGCCGTTTGAACGGCACTTTTTACTGTCGACATATCCGTAGTTTTAGCGCAGCTTGATGTCGCAGTTGCAAAAACCTTTTCAAAGGCAGTTTGGTAAGCAATAACAGCGTTGGAAAGTGCGGTTTGTTGTTCGACAAGGGCAGTGGACAGAGCAATGTTATAATCGTCCCTCGCCTTGTCAACAGCGAACTCGCGGTTTGCCTTAGCCATCTCCATATTGGTTTTATAGGTTTCGATAGCTTGTTTTTGCGCATCGGTTAGTCCGGCAGTTTTTTCGAGGTTTGCAATTTTTTCCTCGAATTGTTTTTTGGTATCCCCCCTGGCAACGGTTAACTTTTTATCGACGCCCGTTTTATCGGTAGCTATTTTTTTCATACGATCAGAAGAAGCGGCATTCATTTTTGTAAGGTGGGTTGCAAATCCGTCACGGCCACTAGTGCGAAGCGATACTACATGAAAACAATTACCAGCATCGATGTTAATATTTGCATCCGGGTTTGTTGTAGTTGTTTTTGGTGCAACAACAGCCATTGCAGGTGATACCGTCAATAAAATTAATGCCGGGCTTATTATTGTCGTAATCAGAATTTTACTTAAGGTTGTTTTCATTGACGCTGTCTCCTACGCTATTTGCAGTATTAGTGGCATCACTGGCGACGCCACTGTCATTTGTGTTGGTGGTCTTTGACTCATTCGTTGCGCCGGTTGTCATAATACTTGTTATTTGACCAACTGTTGAATTATCGGTTGCGGCAGTAGTTGTGCCATTTTTACCGTTATCAGCCGGTTGTGGAGTTAGTCTCATATTGGCGAAAACCAGATACCCGATTAGGGCGACTATGACAATCACCACGATTGTTCCGATAATAATGTATAGTTCTTTGTTTGACTTTTTTGGTGTAGGAGTTGTTATGTGTGGTTGGGGCGATTGACTGAAAACAGGTTCCGGAGCTGGGGTCGGTGTTGGTGTCTGGGGGTTTTCTTGATTGTTTATAACATTAGGTTCCATAAATTTATTTAATACCGATTATGTTTTTTATTCACTGATAATTATCGCACTGTTGCCCATATGTGTAAATATTTAGGTGGTATAATTGATACATACCGCGTGATACACACTGGTTCGCCGTACGGCGGACAAAGCGTCCCTCACGAACGGATATCATTCTAATTTGTCTTCGGATATTTGCTAGAAACGGGCGAAATATACGGGCGAAAATTTTTTTAAACGTTTCCTTAAACTAAATTAGGGGATTTTTTATTATGAATGATGAACTTTTTTTGAACGAACAGGTTAGAGTTGTGGCGGTTTTTGGTGATGGATTGAATCCTTGCCGACCGCTTAGATTTAGGCGATTAAATGGTCGCGAATTTGATATTACCGAGATTGGCTTGCGCCATCCGACTATGCAAGGCAAACGTATGTTGCATATTTTTGATGTAACTGACAGTTGCACGGATTATCGGCTGGAATTTGATGCCCAGCAATTAACTTGGCGGTTAACCCGCGAGGCAGACCATGTTGATAAATGACCGATATAATACCGAACCGTCGTTGATTATGCATGTCGATTTGAATTCGGCTTTTGCGTCGATTGAACAGCAATCCAGACCAATGTTGCGTGGCAAACCGATTGCCATTATTAATCGTCGGACCGAACACACAGCCATTGTAACTGCCAGTTACGAGGCTAAATCTGCAGGCGTAAAGGTCGGAATGAAATTTCGCGAGGCGGCTAAATTAATACCGGGTTTGATTGGTATTGAAAGCGATCCTCCAAAATACCGATATGTTTATCGAAAATTAATGGCGATATTAAGTTCTTATTCACCGAACGTTGTTATGAAAAGTATTGACGAAGGAATTATTGATTTTCATGGCGTACCGCTGCAAAAAACACTGATTGAAATTGGTTACGAGATTAAAAAACGCTTGCGCGAAGAAGTTGGTTGTGCCATGCGCTGCAATGTAGGCATTGGTCCCAGCCGGTTTTTGGCTAAAACGGCAGCCGGATTGAACAAACCGGACGGTTTGGATGTGGTTGATGCGACTAATCTGCGCAAAGTCTATAAAACTATGAAACTGACTGATATTACTGGGATAGCTAGTCATATGCAACATCGGTTGAATGCGGTTAGTATTTTTACGCCGATTCAATTTTTGGATACAGATATGGTGTCATTACAAAAAGTAGTATTTAAAAGTGTTAACGGCATCTATTGGTATCAGCGTTTGCGTGGATACGAAGTTGATGACCGGACGACCGATGTCAAAACCGTCGGTCGGCAATATGTTTTGGAAAATCGTGATCTGACACATAGTCAAATTCAGGCCAGACTTCATAATTTATGCGAGTCGGTCGGATATAGAATGCGATCACAAAACAAAGTTGCCAGGGGTGTGCATATTTATATCAGAACGGTTGATAGAAAATATTGGCATACTTGCACAATGAGTCAAATCCCGTTTTATAGCGACAAAACTATTAATACGATTGCTCAGCAACTGTTTTTAAGTGCACCCGGAAATGTCCAAGAAATCGGCGTTCGTTGCTATGAATTGTCAAACAACGATAACCCGCAGGTTAGTTTGTTCAACGACGAAGTAGTCCGCGAACAGCAGTTAGTCGGTGCGATTGACGATATTAACCAGCGGTTTGGTGACAGAACGGTTCACTCGGCAAACACTTTAAATACTGGCAGGTTCATAAAAACCAAAATACCATTCGGTAGCACCAGATATTTATAGGCTGTATAATAGCCGTATGAATAAAAGCGTCATCTTGTTTTTTGCAGTTATTGGTGAGCTGGCCGGCAGTTTTGTTCCGATGTTATTTGGTAATAATGATATTTTTAGTACTTGGGGAATTTTGGGTGGATTAATCGGTGGAATTTTCGGTATTTGGGTTGGCGTCGTCTTTTCAAAGAGATTTTTATAAAATGAATAAATATGTTGTGGCGGTTAGTGGCGGGGTGGATTCGGTGGTTCTGCTGGATATCCTGGCAAATCAAACTGACAATGAACTTATTGTGGCTCATTTTGACCACGGGATTCGCCAGGAATCGCGTAGGGATGCCGAATTTGCAAAGGATTTGGCGAAAAAATATGGCTTGCCATTTGTCAGCAAACGTGAGGAGCTAGGCTCGGATGCCAGTGAAGAAAAAGCCCGTGATCAACGATACGCATTTTTACGTTCGGTCGCAAAAAAATACGACGCACAATTGGTAACAGCGCATCACGCTGATGATGTCATTGAATCAATTGCTATTAATCTGTCGCGTGGCACTGGCTGGCGGGGATTGGCAGTTTTGGATTCGGATGTAATCCGGCCGTTAACAGAAATGAAAAAGTCAGAAACAATTAATTACGCCAAAAAACACGAACTGCAATGGGTCGAAGACAGCACCAACAAAACCGACGCCTATCTGCGTAATCGGATTCGTCAACAAGTCGCAGATTTGAATGAAGACGTCAAAAGACAACTGTTGGCATTATGGGAAACGCAAAAATCAATCAAGGCGGAAATTGGGTTAGAAGCCGAAAAACTGATCGGAAGTGGCCCGCAGTACAGTCGTTATTTTTTTTCTAATCTGGATGAACGCGTTGGTTCAGAGTTGTTATGGCACATCACCAAGTGGCGTTTGACCAGACCTCAGAGGATGAAAGCTTTACATGCAATCAAGACGTTTTTGCCAGGTAAAACCTACCATGCCGGTTGGGGAATTGAAATTCATTTCACTTCTCGTAATTTTACCGTCAAACTGATAAAATAAATATAGAGATACGAAGTAGTTGTATTACTGACCGCGAAAGGATAAATAATTTTTTATGGCAATGAAATTACCAAATATGAAGAGGAAACCAAGCGACATTATCCGCCTAAGTTTGTTTTGGGCAATAATTATTTTTGCCGGTCTTGTTGCTGTGGCTTTGTTGACGCCGCACGACAACTTGAAAAGTGTAGCTATATCCGACGTAATCAAAGATGCCAATGCCGGAAAAATTTCCAAGATTGTTATTCAGGGCAACGACGTTACCGTAACACCGAAAGGCAGTAGCGACCCGACTGAAAAATCTACAAAACAAGATGGCAGTAGCATCCAACAACAAGGTCTAAAGACCGATGCTCCGGTTGAACTGAGTATTTTACCGGCATCGACTACGGGCAGTACTTTTTGGAGTTTAGCGACGATAATTATTCCAGTTGTTTTGATTGCCGGATTTTTTATGTTTATGATGCGTCAGGCTCAGGGTCAAAATAATCAGGCGATGGGTTTTGGTAAATCAAAAGCTAAATTATATGGTCTCGATAAGGAAAAAGCAGTCTTTGATGACATTGCCGGCAACGATTCAGCCAAACAAGACTTGCAAGAGGTAGTTGATTTTCTAAAACACCCGAAAAAATACGAATCATTGGGTGCGAAAATTCCGCGTGGCGTGCTGTTGGTCGGCAGTCCCGGTACTGGTAAAACTTTGCTGGCCCGCGCTGTCGCCGGTGAAGCCAACGTGCCGTTCTTTTCAATTTCCGGTTCGGAATTCGTCGAGATGTTCGTAGGTGTTGGTGCATCCAGGGTCCGTGATTTGTTCACCAAAGCCAAAAAGAACGCGCCAGCAATTATCTTTATCGATGAAATTGACGCTGTTGGACGCCGACGTGGCAGTGGTATGGGCGGTGGCCATGATGAACGCGAACAAACTTTGAATCAGATTTTAGTCGAAATGGATGGTTTTGAAACCGGTGCTAATGTTATCGTTTTGGCGGCAACTAACCGAGCCGACGTACTTGACCCGGCACTGCTTCGTCCGGGACGATTCGACAGACGTACCGAAATTACGTTACCTGAACGACGAGACCGTGAAGCAATCCTAAAAGTGCATTTTAAAAACAAACCTGTCGATGCAACTGTCGATATTGGTTCAATGGCTGCCAAAACCGCCGGTTCATCCGGGGCGGACCTGGCTAATATTGCCAACGAGGCGGCAATCGTGGCAGCCGGTAGAAACGCTAAAAAAATCAATAACGATGATTTAACGGAGGCCTTTGAAAAAATCGCCATCGGACCGGAGCACAAAACAAAAATAATGAGCGATGCCGATAAAGAAATGACCGCTTATCACGAAGCCGGTCATGCCGTTGTCGGACATACATTGCCGGACAGCGATCCAGTTCATAAGGTTACGATTATTCCGCGTGGTGCGACTGGGGGCGTAACTTGGTTTCTGCCACCGGAAGACAAACGGTTCACTAGTATCATTGAATTCAAAGATATGTTGGCAAGGGCATTGGGCGGACGAGTTGCCGAAAAACTTATTTACGGCAAGGATCGCGTTACGACCGGTGCCAGTTCGGATTTGCGTTATGCAACCGGTGTAGCCCGCGATATGGTGATGGAACAAGGTATGGGTACGAAACTGCGCGACCAAGTATTTCATGAAGACAGCGGTGGAATAATGTTTGATAGGATGGCTCACGACAGGCCATACAGCGATGAAACTGCCATGGAAATCGACAAAGAAGTCGCAGCATTAATCAGCGAAGCTGCCAAACGCGCTGAAATCGTTGTTGAACATAATCGTGCCGGTTTGGAAAAACTAGCCAAAGCCTTGTTGGCCGAAGAAACAATCGAAGAAGACCACGTTGCTGAAATATTAAAAGACACTGTTTTACCAGAGGAGGCTAAGCTTTACTAGGCCTGGCAGTTAATTTTTTATGGTATCACTTAAAGGAACTGTTGCTCGGGCAAATGTAAGGTTACCCATAAAATGGGCAGCTACTTTACTAGCCGGTTCGGCAATGCTTTCGAGTATTTTGGGATTGCTTCGAGACCGATTATTAAACGGGCTTTATTACAATACCTATCCGCAAGGAATTGATGCTTACACGGTAGCCTTTTTAATCCCGGACTTCATGTTTTTCATCTTGGTTTCAGGGGCGTTAAGCGTATCATTTATTCCAGTTTTTAATAAGCGTCTAGCGGATAATAATAAAAAGTCAGCCTGGGAACTGTCAACCAGTTTGTTAAATTTGATGGCAATCGTAACTTTAATCACAAGTCTGCTGATAATTATTTTTGCTGAGCCACTAGTAAAATATGTTGTTGGACCCGGTTTTGATGAAACGACGCGTGCCTTGTCAGTAAGTATGATGCGGGTTATTGCAATTAATCCGTTCCTTTTTTCAATTGCCGCCGTTATTACCAGTATGCAACAGGCGGTTGGCAGATTTGTTTTCTTTGCTTTAGCGCCGACCGTCTATAATATCGGGATTATTATTGGCGCTTTGTTCTTTACAAATGGAATAAATATTTTTGGCTGGCAGGTTTTTGAAGGCGGCATTATGGGCGTGGCTTTGGGCGTGACCCTGGGCTCCGTTATGCAGCTTTTGATTAGCTGTATTGGTTTATGGGGAATGGGATTTGATTATCGGTTCAAGATTTTTTGGAAAAACAAGGGATTTCGCAAAGTCTTGACTCTTATTCCGCCCAGATCACTTAATCAGGGAATTAATTATGTGAATAATCTAGTCGAGACGAATTTGGCTTCACGTATGGCTGCAGGTTCAATTCGGGCATATCAACAGGCTTCCAACCTGGCATATGTGCCAACCAGCTTGATTGGCGTAGCCATTAGTACGGCTGCGTTCCCAAAGATGGCCGAGCGTTTAGGTCAGGGAAGACCTGATTTGTTCAAAAAAGAATTACAGGCAACACTAAGGGTAATTATTTGGTTGTCACTGCCAGTAACGATAATTGCCTTTTTCGGTCGAGGATATCTAATTAATTTTATAATTAACGGTGGTGATGTGCTAATGGCTGGCATTTTGGGAATTTTAGCGATTTCAATTTTATTTAGCTCAGTCTATCAAATCGCCGCACGCAGTTTTTACGCACAACAAGATACAAAAACCCCGCTTTACGTCGCCTTTTTTGCAATTGCCCTTAATATTATTTTGGCTATTTGGTTTACTTTTGGATTGAATATGGGAGTGTATGGTCTGGCCTGGGCGGTATCAATCGTATCAGTCGTTCAGGTGTTAGTTTTAATGGTTATTATGTCAAAACAGATTAAAAATCTGTTCGATTATGCCTTTGCTCATGCGATAATGCGTATGGCTGGCGCCACTGGAATTATGGCTGTAATATCATACATTAGTTTTGCTTTGTTTCCACTTCAGGCTACCGACCAAAGCTTTTTTGGCAGCTTTCCAAGATTCTTTTTGATAGTCGTAGTTAACCTGGTAGTTTATATATTGGTTAGTTGGTTATTTAGGTTGAAAGAAGCTAGGCCGATTGTTTCAAAGACACGCAGCATTTTATTTGGTGGTCTTGGGCGAGTATGATTCCCGGTAAAATTCGAAATTTTTGTATTATTGCCCACATCGATCACGGTAAATCAACTTTAGCCGATAGAATGTTAGAGCTGACCGGTACGGTTCTGCAGCGTGATATGAAATCACAATTGCTGGACAGTATGGATTTAGAGCGCGAAAAGGGTATTACTATTAAACTGGCCCCTGTCAGGATGAAATACACAATGGTAAATAGTAGATGGAATATAGTAGATGGTGAAAAAGTAGCAAATCCTAACTACCACCTACCACCTACCACCTACCAACTCAACCTGATTGACACACCGGGACATGTCGATTTCAGCTATGAGGTTAGTCGATCGCTTCAGGCCTGTGAAGGTGCAATATTAGTCGTCGATGCCAGCCAAGGAATTCAAGCCCAAACCTTAGCAAATGTATACTTAGCCTTGAACCAAAACCTAACAATTATTCCAGTCCTTAATAAAATCGATTTACCAGCATCCGATGTAAAACGTGTTACTTCTGAAATTATCAATCTGTTGGGTTGCGATGAATCTGAAATATTGAAAATCAGTGCAAAAAGTGGTGAAGGAGTTGAAAAGGTATTAGATGCGGTAATTGACCAGGTTAACCCACCAATTGGCGAAGATGATGCGCCGACCAGAGCGCTAATATTCGACAGTTATTACGACGATTATCGGGGAGTGATTTTGTACGTTCGAATAGTTGATGGTGCCATAAAAAAGGGCGATACGATTCAAATGATTGCAACCGGTGCCAGCGGAATTGCCCTAGAGGTTGGTGCATTGCAACCGGCTATGAAATCGGGACCTGATTTGGCGACCGGCGAGATTGGTTACGTTGTGACAAATCTGCGCACAACTCGCGAGGCCAGAGTTGGCGATACGGTTACTACCAAACGGTCGTATACGGCGTCACAGTTGCCAGGCTATAAATTGGTCAAGCCGTTTGTTTATGCCGGCTTTTTCCCGGTCAGCAACGACGATTACCAGAACCTAAAAGATGCGATTGAAAAACTAAGTCTAAGTGATTCGGCACTGCAATTCGAGCCGGAAAACTCGCCGGTTTTGGGTTTTGGAGTCCGCATTGGTTTTTTGGGACTGCTTCATATGGACATTATCCGCGAAAGGTTGGAACGTGAATATAACCTGGACTTAATCGTTACAAATCCATCAACTGATTATCAAGTGTTGCTATCGAGTGGGGAAGTCATCGATATTAAAAGCGCCAGTGACTTGCCAGATGTCAGCCGAATTTCGGAAATTCGCGAACCTTGGATAAAGGGCGAAATTGTTATTCCACAAACTTACATTGGTGCCGTTTTGCAACTGGTAATTGGCAAACGCGGAATTCAAAATAACCTCAGTTATATGGACGAACGAGCGATTATTAGTTTTAGTGCCCCATTGGCGAATTTGTTGACTGATTTTTATGACCAACTCAAATCTGTTACTAGTGGATATGGAACGTTTAATTATGAATTGGACGATTATAAAACCGAAGATTTGGTACGAGTCGATTTTTATGTGGCTGGCAATATTGTCGATGCCCTCAGTGTTATGGCACATCGGTCTGAAGCCCAGCGCTTGGGTCGAAATATTGTCGATAAATTAAAAGAGGTAATTCCTAGGCAAAATTTCCAGGTTGCTTTGCAGGCAGCAATCGGCGGCAAGTTTATTGCCAGGGCAGATTTGTCAGCCTATCGCAAAGATGTAACGACCGGACTTTACGGTGGCGATGTATCGCGCAAGAAAAAAGTGCTGGCAAAACAAGCCAAAGGTAAAAAACGTATGAAACGTTTTGGAAAAGTTGATATCCCGTCCGAAGCTTTTACGGTGATGTTAAGACGAGATTAAAATGTTCTAGGCGTGACTGATTCGTGGGTTATTTACAATATCTGAAAAAACAGTAACTTGTTTAGAAAACTGCGCTTGGCGGGCTTTTCTCTCTAAAACCCAGGCTGGAATTGCAACTTCTGGTCGGGCAGCCGGCATCCGCTTCTACCGCCATCAAGAACTTTACTAATCAAATATTTGGTGGTAAACCTTGGTATGAATCACCAGTTCCGTTTTATTTACTGGCAATAGCAATTACACTTGGTTTTTGGGGCGGAGATATCTTTGACCGTAAATATGGCGCAAAATCCCATCACCATCGGAAAAAAGCCAGCGCCTAAGCTATTTATTAGCTAGTTCGAACAAAGCGTCAATTATTAGGCCGGTAATATCATTACGCGGACCTTTGCCGTCAATTTCGACAAGTAATCCCAGAGAGCGATAATAGTCCAAGACTGGCATGGTTTTGTCTTGAAATTCTGCAAAACGGATATTAAGCGTATTTTCCGTATCATCAATTCGATTTGGTCGGTCATTATTGATTTCTCGGGCCAGCCAACGCGTATGGGACTCATTAACGGATATATCCAAATAGACAACAGCCTTTAATGGGTGACCGGATTTTTTCAACGCATCTAATACTGTCTTTTCTTCGCCATGCCAGCGCCCGACTGAACTTAAAAACAAAGGTTTGCCAGCAAAGTCGGGTTTGCCTAAATAGGGCAGGACTATATTAATATAATCATCTGTAGGAGCTAGTTTGCCTGCACTGACGTTATCTTTGACGTGTTGCGGGATTAAGCTGTTGCGCAATATTTCACCACCACCGATCAGGCTTCCACCAAGTAATTTAACTAAACGTCTACCCTGAGCGTCTTTGCCAGAGAATGGACGACCAAAAATGTTAATTGTGCCAGAACCTAGCCAGTTTTTGATTACTTTAATTTTTTCAGTATCATTCATTACCTCAAGTATAATAAAACCGGAGGTTAACAGCAAGTTTGGCACTCGTTGACACTGAGTGCTAAATAGCGATATAATGTCACTATGACAGAGCGTCAAATTCAAATACTATCGGCGATAATTGAACAGCACGCCGAGATTGCTGCGCCAATCGGTAGTGTTATGCTGGCTAAACTTTTTGGCGTATCCAGTGCAACAATTCGTAGTGAAATGGTTCGATTGGAAGAGATGGGTTTGATTACCCAGCCTCATACCAGTGCCGGTCGAATTCCAACCGACGCGGGCTATCGATATTATGTAAATATGCTGACAGAGACACCGAATACAAATATTTTGCCGGGATTCGATCGGAGTGCGAGAGCGATTGAAGCGCGGGTTAACACCCAAAGTAATCACGCTGACAGAGCAATTCGAAGCGCAGTCGATAGTTTGGTTGACTTGACGCATAACCTAGGGATTGCAACCATTGGTGACGAACTTTATATGAGTGGAATTGGCAATCTATTTTCTCAACCGGAATTCGCTAGTGCAAATCATGCGCAATCCGTTGCCAGATTACTTGATAATCTTGAACCTTGGTTGCGCGAAGCAGCGCCGAACGAGCCGCTGAACGTCTATATCGGCGCCGAAAACCCAATTGGCAGGAATAGTGGTGTCAGTCTGATAATCAGCCGATATCGTTCACCATACAGCGACAGAAGCTATATTGGAGTCCTAGGTTCTACCAGGCAGAGTTATGACAAGGTTATGCGCCTTGTCCGTCAGACTGGGGCAATGTTAGAGGAAATACTTTAGTTGGTAGGTAGTAAATAGTAGATGGTATTTGGTAGAAAAGGAAATTAAATAAAATGGTTGAAAAATCGCGAAAAAATAAGAAAGAAATTGAACTAATTCAAAAACTGGGTGAATTAACCCAGGATTTACAGCGTACCAGGGCTGATTTTGAAAATTATATGAAACGAAGTGAAGTCGAGAAAATATCTGCTCGAGAAGCTGGACAGTCGAGTGCGATTTTGAAACTTTTACCGGTTATCGACAATATTGAAAGGGCGATTACACATACCCCAAGTGATTTAAAAGATAACAAATGGGTTCAGGGTGTGACCAGCTTAGTAAAAAATCTGGAAAAATCACTGGATGAACTAAATTTAAAGCGAATTGACGCAAAGCCTGGCACGATATTTAACCCTGATTTGCACGAAGCTATTTTATTTGATGAAGACAGTGAAGGTGAGCAAGAAGTAATTGCCGAAGAAATGCAACCGGGATATACACTAAACGGCCGCCCAATTCGTCATTCGATGGTCAAAGTAACACGGAAATAATAACTCCACTTTTTCTACCGTCCACCATCACCCAAGTTCACACAAACGGCCACTCTACGTGTGACCACTTTCGTGGTCAGCACGTGGCGTTCGGCTGCCTAACGGCACATCCGTTTGTGTTGAACCAGGTGGTGTTGAACGTAATTAGGACTAGTTTTGTAGTATATGGGCTTTTTAGAATATTTGATTTAAGAATATCTAGTAGACGACGCGCTATCCCAACAATAAGATAACCTGGTGAGTTGCCGTAAAATGGCGGACGGTTATTCCTGGTTATCCGAGTATGTTTGAGTGGTAACGAGTTACGCAGGATACAAAGAGTAATCGAACGCTATTTTAGCGCGAAACGAGGTTGGTTGTCGTTTGTTGGGGTGGTGTGGCGAATACGGTGGTAGTGAAAACCACAAGCGCCATGGTATTATTAGATTAGCATTATGGCAGAATCTATTATTTTTATCGTTAATCCGGGTAGCGCCAGTCGTAAATACGCCCTCTATATTGACGGCGTTAAAAAGGCCAATCTTCACTTTGAAATCGTTGACGAATTGGTGGTTGGCGAATTAGAATGTGACGGAAATAAATATTTGGAAAAATATGATGATGCAAACCTGGCAAATGCACCACACCGGACGCTGCCACTTCTTCAGAAATACAAGGTTTTAAACGAATCAGACAAGATATCGGCAATTGGTATCAGAATTGTTGCCCCCAGCAAACGTTTTATGCAAGACGAATTGATAACGGACGAAGTCGTATCGGTGCTAGAAGATTTGAGTCGTGAATCGCCATTGCATATTAAAACTGCACTACTAGAGATAAAACAACTTCGGATTCGCTTTCCGGAAACCCCGATAATTGCCGTTTCGGACAGTGCTTTCCACGCTACAAAACCAGCCCATGCAAGGTATTACGGTATCGACACAAAGTTAGCCGATAAACTCGAGATTGAAAAATACGGTTTTCACGGAGTTTCTATCCGATCAATCGTCGATAAATTAGAAAAAAGCGATGTATTATTGCCAAAAACAATAATATGTCACTTGGGTAGCGGATGTAGCGTTACAGCGGTTGAAAACGGCAAAAGCGTCGAAACTACAATGGGGTATTCACCCTTAGAAGGCGTAGTTATGGCAACGCGTAGCGGAAGTATTGATGTTTCTGCTGCTCTTGCAATTAAAAGGGACCTAGGCTTTTCACCTGGCGAATTAGAAGAATTTCTATTTAGAAAAAGCGGACTCTTAGGCTTAAGTGGCAGCTCTGACGATATCAGACAACTGATTGCCAGTGAAGCCAAGGGGGATGCCAGGGCAAAACTGGCGCTCGACATTTTCGTTTATCGACTTCAACAGGCAATTGGTCAGATGGCCGCCAGTATGAATGGCGTAAGTTGTCTGGTATTTACGGGTACGGTAGGCGAGAGATCTTCAATTATAAGGGTACGTGTATTACAAAGATTAAGTTATTTAGGTTTTGAAGTTAGTCAAAAAGCCAACGAAGAAGCCTTTGAACCCGCCGAAATCACGAACATTGCAAACCTATCCAGCAAGCCAATCCTAGTCGTATTAACAGATGAAGCTGCTGAACTGGCACATCGAACCGAAAAATATGTAAATAAGTAACAGTCTTGATATAAATAGGTATATAATATATTTATAAATACGAAAGAGGATAAAATGGAAGAAAAAAGACACAAGCACCACAGTTATTACGACGATCCGGATGGTATGACTGAATTTGAAAAGCATATGGCGTTGCAATGGGGGACGCCTCGGGCGGTCGCAAGTATTCTTTTTTCAATCGCATTCTTTTTGCTTGCAATCGGTGTATTTTTATGGCTATTACATCTGGCAAATATAATTAAATAACTATCAAATCGTCTAAGATTGTTTTGTTTCTGCCTCAAGACCGTATTTATCGTCGCGTCCCGGTTGAAATAATATCAAAAATGCTATTCCCGAAAGGGCAATAACTACACTGCCAACAAAAACAGGTAGATTATCATTTACGGTCGCGACATAACCAGCGATTATTGCTGGTATTGCTTGGGCTAGTGCCATAACACTAGAATTAATACCAAGCGATTCACCCTGTAACTTGCTAGGACTAATCCTACTAATTAACGAAGAGTTAAATGCCATAGTTAGTCCGTTGCCCAGTGCCATAAATGGCGGGACTAAAAACAGCCATCTGGATTCACCGGCGGGAATAACAAAATATCCAAGCAACGATATAGCACTAATGAAAATGCTGACTCTTAGTACTTGATAGTCTTTGAATTTTTTAGCAATCATACCTGTTAAACCGCCCTGTACGACTGCTATCCATAAACCAACATAAGCAAAGTAATCACCAGTATTACCCTGTTTAAATCCAAATTTCTGAGCTAAAACGATAGCGAAAAATGTCGTAAAAAACGTAAAACCAGCATTGAAAAGAAAACTGGTTGGCATTACGCTGCGAATGCCCGGTCGTGAAAAAGCAGAAGCGATATTTTTGAATGGCTTCGATATATCAATGCGAGCCTTTTTGGCAATCTTTAGTGTTTCCGGCAAGAAAGTTAAAATCAGCAATACATTTATAACGCTAAGAAACGCTGTAAAGTAAAAAGGAGTTGCAGCGCTAAACCAACTGACCACAGATGGGTCAGCTAATTTGCCACCAACATAGGGGCCTAAAATAAAACCTAATCCAAAGGCCATACCAATGAATCCAAAGTTTCGAGCTCTGTTTTTTGGAGTGCTGATATCTGCAATACCAGCTTGAGCAACGGATATATTACCCCCCGTCACACCATCCAATATTCTTGCTGCAAAAAGTAATGGGATATTATGCATAGCAATCCCGGCTCCGAAAAGTAGGTATCCGACAGTAGTGCCAAAAACAGAAATAGCTAATATTTTTTTACGTCCGAAACGATCGGCTAATTGACCCAATACTGGGGCTGCGAAGAATTGAGCTAATGGGTATGTTGCACTCAACCAGCCGAGTAAAATAAAACCCTGTTGAATAGTCCAACCGGCAGGTAGAATTGAATCTGGCGAGTGCGGTAAAACCAGCAGAGGGAATACCGGTATTAATATACCGACACCCAACATGTCAATAAAAATAGTTAAAAAAAGCGCCAATAACGGGCTTGCCTTAAAAAACGATATTAGACTCTTCATCTACTGATATTATATCAAAAACAGGGTGTTTTTTCAACATTCCTTATCTTGTCAATAATTCTAGATTAGCACTCTTGACATACGAGTGCTAACTGTCCTATAATTAAGATATTGGCAATCTAATGCTTAGAGTGCTAAGATTATAACAAGTATATAAATCAATTAATTCGCCGTAAGGCGAAAGGAGATATAAATAATATGGGTAAAATTATTGGAATCGACCTGGGTACGACCAACAGCGCTGTCGCTTATATGACCGGTGGTAAATCAGATGTCATTGCTAGCACTGAGGGCAACCGAACAACTCCTAGCGTCGTCGCAATCAATAAAAAAGGTGAACGATTGGTTGGGCAAATTGCACAGCGTCAACGTGTAACCAACGCAAAAAACACTATTTACGGTGTTAAACGTTTAATCGGTCGCAAATTTAGTGACAAAGAAATCCAAAAAGATCACGATATTATGCCATACGAAATCGTCAAAAAAGGCGATGGTGTGGCGGTCAAGATGGGCGACAAAGAATATACACCAGAAGAGGTGTCTGCGATGATTCTTTCGAAGCTTAAAGCCGATGCCGAAAGTTTTTTTGGAGAAAAAGTTACCGAAGCTGTCATTACCGTTCCGGCTTACTTTAATGATTCTCAACGACAAGCAACTAAAGATGCCGGAAAAATTGCCGGACTGGAAGTAAAACGAATAATCAACGAACCAACTGCTGCGGCGCTTGCCTATGGCCTTGATAGTAAAAAGGAAGAGAAAATCGTTGTTTTCGACCTTGGTGGCGGTACATTCGACGTTTCCATCTTGGAACTTGGTGATGGCGTTTTTGAAGTAAAATCGACCAATGGTGATACACATCTTGGTGGTGAAGATTTTGACAACCGCATCGTCAATCACTTCTTGGATGTATTTAAAAATAATGAAGGAATCGATTTGAAAGGCGACAAAGCAGCTATGCAGCGCCTAAAAGACGAAGCTGAAAAAGCTAAAAAAGAACTTTCAACTACGAATGAAACTGAGATAAACTTGCCATTTTTGACAGCTGATGCTGACGGTCCAAAACACTTTGAATACAAATTAACTCGTTCGAAACTCGAAGAGCTAATTTCTGATTTAATCGATAGGTTGGAAGACCCAGTTAACAAAGCCTTCAAAGATGCCGGTTTAAAGCCAAAAGACATCGATGAGATTGTCTTGGTTGGTGGTATGACTCGCATGCCGATTGTCGTCAAGAAAGTCAAAGAAATTTTTGGCAAAAATCCTCTAAAGGGCGTTAACCCTGATGAAGTTGTTGCCATGGGTGCGGCTATTCAAGGTGGCGTTTTAGCTGGCGATGTCAAAGATATATTGCTGCTCGATGTTACCCCTCTATCACTTGGAATTGAAACAATGGGCGGTGTTGCAACTAAATTAATTGAACGCAACACTACAGTTCCAACTTCTAAATCTGAAACATTCAGCACGGCTGCCGATGGACAGTCGCAAGTCGAAATTCACGTAACTCAGGGTGAGCGCGAAATGGCCGCTGATAATAAATCACTGGGTCGTTTCGGACTGGATGGGATTGCACCGGCTCCACGTGGTGTCCCTCAGATTGAAGTTACTTTCAACATTGATGCCAATGGAATCTTGAACGTTACAGCCAAAGACAAAGGAACAGGTAAAGAACAAAGCATCACTATTTCAAACAGTGGTAATTTGTCGAAGGATGACATTGAAAAAGCTCAACGCGAAGCCGAGGCTCACGCTGACGATGACAAGAAAAAGCGCGAGATAATTGATGCGCGCAATGGACTGGAAGGCGCAATTTATGCAGCCGAAAAAATGCCGGATGAATTCAAAGATAAAATCAGCGATGACGATAAAAAAGTTATCACCGACGCTGTCGAAGAGGCCAAAAAGCATCAAACTAGCGAAGATAAAGACGAGTTGTCAGCAGCATCTCATGCGTTAAACGAGGCGATTATGCCAATTGGTGCCAAGATGTACCAGGCCAAAGCTGAGGATAAAGAAGCTGAAAACAAAAGTGACGATAACAAATCGGATGACAAAGACGAACCGGTCGAAGGTGAAGTTGTCGACGATGAAAAAAAGAAAAAGTAAATAATAAATTAAAATAATAATAAGCCGTTAATAATAACGGCTTATTATTTGTCCAATATTGATTTTTATGTTTTTATATGTATAATTAGTCTCAACGTCACAGTGGGGTGGTGTTGTACCTCACTAGTCCTGTTTCACTGCAATCCTGCGGGGGTTTACATGTCTAACAAGGCCAATAGCTATGTAAGGCTCTTGGCCTTGGCTAAGAGTGAATGGAAGAACGTTCCAAATGTGATGACGATTGCTAGAGCCCCAATGGGCATCGCGGTATTCGTTTTATTAGTTCTGGGATACTCCGTCGGTGCGTCTTGGATGTATGTCGCTACGGCGCTGACCGATATGGTCGACGGCTGGTGGGCCAGACACTTCCACCAAGAGACACTTTTCGGCAAGAGCGCAGATCCAATTATGGACAAGCTGCTAGTCGCAGCCGTCGGTCTTGGACTGTGCTGGGCACGTTGGCCTGATCCATGGGTACTGATTCCGGTCGGAATCATCCTGATCAGGGAAATCGGAGTTATGATTCTGGTGGAGCGCTTTCGTCGCAAGAACCTGATGCTGTCGGTCACTTGGGCAGGCAAGCTCAAGACGTTCGCTCAAGGCATCGCGTTCTATCTGTTAATCCGGAATCCCACCGGTAACTGGGTGCAGCCCATGCGGTACATCATCGTCGTTGCTGTCACAATAACAGTGATTTCGGGGATAGACTACATCGTCCGTGCTCACACGCTGTTGAGGCCGATTCCCGAAGAGGATGTAGCGGACTAGACTCACTAGTGAGGGCGCGGTCGGGGTTAATCCCCCGACCGCAATCTCAATGAAAATTTATTTATTAGCACTCTTGCATAAAGAGTGCTAATTTTATACAATAGTAACAGATGAACAAACGTGATTATTATGAGATTTTAGGTATTAGCAAAAACGCCTCTGACGACGAGATTAAAAAGGCATATCGCAAGGCTGCCGTTAAATATCATCCCGATAAAGATGGTGGCGATGAAGCCAAATTCAAAGAAGCCGGTGAAGCCTATGAAGTATTAAAAGATAGCCAAAAACGTCAGCGCTACGACCAGTTTGGTCATGCCGGTGTAGGCGGTAATAACGGTGGTGGTGCATCAGCCGGTAATCCTTTCGGAGGTGGTTTTGGTGGATTTAACGGTCAAAATATTAATTTTGATTTTGGTGATGGCGGTCTTGGCGATATATTCGGTCAGTTTTTTGGCGGTGGCGGTGGGCGAAGCCAAGCCCCCAGGCGTGGTCAAGATGTCGAAGTGTCATTACAATTAACGTTCGAAGAAGCGGTATTTGGTGTTGAGGAAAAATTACAATTGGAAATGGATGACGAATGTTCGCACTGTCATGGAACTACCGTCGAACCCGGGTATGATATGAAAACTTGTCCGACCTGCAAGGGCGCCGGACAAATTAATCGTGCTATGAATACGATTTTCGGACCGATTCAGCAAACGGTAACCTGTGACACCTGCGGTGGACGTGGTAAGGTCGCGGAAAAAACCTGTACGGTCTGTCGTGGTAAAGGTGTTGAACGTCGCAAGCGCACAATTAATCTGAAAGTTCCGGCAGGTATCGATGACGGAGCTACGATTCGCCTAAGAGGTCACGGCGAGGCGATTGGTAATGGTGAAAAAGGTGATCTATATGTTCATATTCGTGTCAGCGCTCACAAAAAATTCACTCGCGAAGGCTTTATTATTTTGTCTGAGCAACACATTTCTATGGTCGAAGCTACCCTAGGTACTGAAGTTGAAGTTGATACCGTCGATGGACCAATCCGAATTAAAATTCCGGCCGGTACACAATCCGGCACTGATTTCAGACTGTCTAATCACGGTGTTCCACATTTAGCAAATAAAAATCGTGGGGCGCACATCGTCAGTATAATAGTCGACACCCCAATTAAACTTACCAGGAAGCAGCGCGAACTTTTGGAAGAATTTGAATCTGAAAAAAAACGAAGCTTTTTCTAGCCGGATTTACCTGAACCAAATAATTCTAAAGTGTTATTACTACGTATAAAACTCAGGACCTTTGCAACATCTGACTAGGTGTTTTACACTTCAAGGATAAGTGTACTCTAGTATTATTGTAGTAGTCCAGGTACCTGTCTAAGTCGGTCTGGATTTGCTTTGTTGTTCTTGCACTGTACTTGCCAATGCATTCCTGCCTTAAAGTGCGGTTGAACCGTTCGATATGGGCATTGTCGTTGGGCCGCCTGACTCTTATGTGACGAACTTTCATGCCTTTACTCTCCAAGGTTTGTTTAAATAACCGGCCGAACTCTAAACCATTGTCACTTTGGACGGTTTCAAACTTGAAGCCAAAGTGTTTCTGGGCCAGCAGTATGGTTTCAATGGTCGGATGTTGGTAAATACGTTCATAAACCCGGGCATAAGCCATCCTGGTATATAAATCTATGACCGTATAGACATATTTACGTTTACCGGTCATCGGATCGAGTAAGTGGACCGTATCGGTCTCAACTAATCTACCTGGTGCGCTAGCAGTTGGTCGCCTAATATTCCGCCGATACGGTCTTATCTCATAAGGCTTACGATCCAGTATGTGATGGCGTCGAAATATTCGTCTGACACTGCTTAGACTAATCTTAATACCTTCCAAGCCAAGATAATGGTGAACTACCTCGGCACAGCGCTTTAGTTTGTGTCTTAGTTCAATGACTCGTTCGACTATCTGGCCCGGCAATTGAGCGGGACTATGATAGGGTTTGGACGACTCGGTTACCACCGTCCAACGGTAGTATTTGGGCGTAAAACTAGCCTTGCGACTCGGTCGGTTAGGACAACTTTGGCTAATATACTTATTTAATGCTTGCCATTTCTTAAGCCAACGCCAGATAGTTGTCCGGTGTACACCGCACTTTCTGGCGACGACTAAAACCGGTAGTTTGTCCCTTAGGACTAAAAGTAATGCGGTTTTCCTAGCTTTAACCAGGTTAGGGTTGATAGAATAGGCCATGGGTAGGCTCCTTTCATTTAGTTGTTACTAACTACAGTGTAAGAGCCTGCCTTTTAGGTTGCAAAGGTATTGGAGTATTACGTACTATTGAATAATATTGTCAGTTATGTCATAATAATCGGATGTGTTGGCGCCAGAACGCTATCAAACACGATAAAAAAGAACTATTATTAATATGTGGGCATCAAAATGAACGAAGTATTAACCCCAAAGCAAATTTCAAAGTTCAAGATTACGACTCGGCTGTTGATGCAAGAGGCTTTTAAGAAGGGTTACAAAATTTCATATTTTAAAAGTTCTCCTTCGACTTTAAGTGGCATAACCAGATGTGAAAAGAATGGCAGGGAATTGTTTTTCCGTAGTACACTCAGTTCGCTGACTGATGCATTTGGAGTTTTTGCTGCCGAAAATAAAGCCCTTACTTATTCGTTATTGTCATTAAGTGGTGTTTCTACGCCCGAAACAATATCGTTAGGTGATGGTCAGTCCGTTGAATATGCTTATGATTTTCTGGATATGCATAAGAAAGTAGTTGTAAAACCGGCCAATACAAACCATGGCGAAGGCATAACAATTGGCGTAACAGATAAGGTTGGTTTAAAAAAAGCCGTGGATTTGGCGCGTGATACAGGTAACGGAGAAGTAGACGTTATTATTCAAAAACAAATTGAAGGTGATGAATTTCGGTTCTTGGTTGTGGAGGGCAAGGTAATTGCAGTTGCCAGTCGCCGACCCCCTCAAGTAGTTGGTGATGGAAAAGCGACTATAAAAAAGCTAATAGAACAAAAAAACCAAGATCCGCGCAGAGGTATCAAACACACAAGCGACCTAACATTAATTGATATTGCTGAGGTTCGAAAAGTCAAAGGCGAAAAGTTTTTGATGAAAATTCCATTAAAAGGTGAGGTTATTGCCGTTCTTGACGTTTCAAATCTAAGCAAAGGTGGTGAAGCAGTCGACTTTACAGACAAGGCATCACCGGTTTTGAAAGAGCTTGCCATAAAGGCGGCCGAACATTGCTTCCTCGGAATAGCCGGTGTCGATATAATGACGCAAGACATCACTTCTAATTCAACTAAGAATAGTTTTGTTATAGAAGTAAATTTGACGCCTGGAATCAGAATGCATCAATTCCCAAGCGAAGGAAAACCAAGAGATGTTGCAAAGATTATTTTTGAAGCGTTTGAAAAAACATCGCGTCCAATTGGAAAACAATTGATTATAATCGGTAGGTCCGAAAGGGTTATATTACCCGACCTCTCGTCTATCAAAGTACCTGCCAAAATTGATACCGGAGCAGACTGGAGTAGTATTTGGGCTCACAAAATTGTAAATGACAACCAGAATCTGAACATAACTTTCTTTGGACCCAGATCTAAATATTATACTGGCAAGGTTCATACGTTTACTCCAAAAGAGTATTCGATAACTCGTGTTGCAAACTCATTCGGGCAAAAAGAAATAAGATACAAAATCAAACTTAAAATATTGATTGAAGGAAGGTTGATCAACGGTACCTTTACACTAGCCGACAGAAGCACTAAACTATACCCAATCCTACTTGGACGCAGTTTGATAAATGGAAAGTTTATGATCGACGTCTCCAAGGGGAATCCATTAATTGCGGAAGAAAAGGCTCGCAAATCCGCATTAGAAAGAGAGTTAAGAAAATATAATCATAAAGGCATTACATTATGAAAATTGCAATTTTATCAAAAGGGCCAGCAAACTACACCACGAAACGGTTGAAAGAAGTCGCGATAGAACGGGGACATGACGTTAGTATTGTTAATTATGCAAAATGTTATATATCGGTTGAAAGAGACAAGTTGATTATTAGATATAAGGGCAAGGAATTGGAACATTTTGACGCAATTATTCCACGGATTGCTCAAAGTTATACTAAATACGGGACAGCGGTTGCACGGCAATTCGAAAGTCAGGGTTCATTTACTACAGCCAGTTCAATTGCAATTACCAGGTCTCGAGACAAACTTCGTGCTTATCAAATTCTAGCCAAAGCCGGTGTTGCAATACCAAAAACAGTATTCGCTCGTGAAACAGCTAACTTTGAAGATGTTGTATCGTTGGCCGGCGGGACGCCGTTAATTATTAAGGTAGCTCGTGGCACGCATGGCAACGGGGTCGTGTTGGCGGAAACTCCAAAGGCAGCCAAAGCTGTAATGCAGGCATTTTATGTTGAAGGGGTCAATTTTTTAGTTCAAGAATTCATTGAAGAGTCCGCTGGTCAAGATATTAGGGCATTGGTTGTTGGTAGCCGAGTTGTTGCCAGTATCAAAAGGCAAAGTTTGGATGATGACTTCCGAAGTAATACTCACCAGGGCGGATTCGGTCAAGTAGTTAAACTAACCGAAGAAGAAACTAAAACAGCCGTAAAAGCCGCCAAAGCGATGGGGCTACCGATTTGCGGAGTTGATATGATGCGTAGTGACCGGGGACCTCTGGTTCTTGAGGTCAATTCATCGGCAAGTATAAAAACCCCGGAACTTATTACGAAACGTGATGTTGCGACCAGAATAATTGAATATATCGAAAATAACGCAAAACGTCGTAATCGAAAAGATAAAGTCGGCGCCTAACCAATCAGTACTGCTATAATATGCTTATGATATTTCATAGGCAGTCGATGTCTGGAAACCTAAGTACAACTTTGATTATATCCGGAGTTTTATTAGCAATTGGATTAACGTTCCTGTTGGTATTTTTGCCAATGTTGACCAAACCTGAAACAGATTTATGGCTGGGTGATGGTATATTTAAAGTAAACATAGCTTCTACTCAAGATTCCAGGGAAAAAGGATTATCCGGCACGTCAGAGCTTGCGCCCGACCATGCGTTGCTGATGGTTTTCCCCAGCGAAGACAAATGGGGCATTTGGATGAAAAATATGAATTTTCCAATAGACATTGTTTGGTTGAGTAAAGATAAACAAGTTGTATATATCAAAAAAAATACACCGTATGATGACCAGACAACTATTTACAAACCAGAAAAGTCAGCATTATATGTTGTTGAATTGCCAGCTGGTATGACTACCACAAAATCAATAACAATTGGAAGAGTGGCAATATTCGAAACCAACATCGAGGGAGCAAACTAAAATGAATGTGATTGTAATCCTGTCAATCTTTGCCGTGGGGATATTCGTAACAGCATTTTTTACTAAACGAAGGTTTGGGTTTTTAGGACTAGCATTGGCGGCCGGCTCAATACTTAGCGTAATTTGGGGTTATGATATTGGACTGGAGGCCAGTGTATTTGGGGCTCCGTCAGGTTCGATGACAACAGCTCTGGTTTCGTCTTTGCTTATCTTATTTCCTGCTGGTATCTTACTTTTTCACGGTGACAAGTATAAAACATTAGTTGGTAGGATTGTCGGAGCAGTTTTATTTACACTCCTGGCGGTTGCTTTTTTGATAGAACCGTTATCACAGACAATTTCACCTCAAGGTTTTGGGTCGAATATCTTTAACTGGCTAGTGAATAATCGAAACACGGTTATAGGTGCAGGGTTGACTATTGCAATTCTTGATCTTATTTTAACGAAACCGTCACATTTTCCGATTAAGCATCACAAGAAGCATTGACAAATTACCTCTATTAATGGTACATTTTTATGAGTGAAGTGAAGCTATGGGACCATAGCTCAGCTGGTTAGAGCACCTGCCTTTTAAGCAGGGTGTCGTGAGTTCAAGTCTCACTGGTCCCTCCAATAAAAAATACTCACCTTGTGTGGGTGTTTTTTATTGGCAGAGATTCAGTGAGCCTCGAACTCACGACGTAAATTTTGACTTGGCAAAATATACTAGTCGTGAAGTCGCGTAGTGCAGCGAACTAAAAATGTGTTTACATATTTTGAAGAGCAAACGGAGGAGGCTTAAGCCGATAGTCTCACTGGTCCCCGGTTCAAGGACGTCCTCACCGGACGCCACCTGTCTATAATAATTACAAACTAAGTTATTTCCAAGCTTCTGCTATACTACTACAATGAATAGGTGGGTACTCAAGCGAAAAATTCATATTTCTTGGTTGATTGCGATTGCTTGTATTGGGATTTTCGCCGGTATTTTCTTTGCTAAATACACTACAAACCCATTTTATAATTCAATACTTTGCCTTTTTTTATCTTTTCTATTGCTTTCAACGGTTATGTGGAGGAAAAATATATATTTAATTCCTTTAATCACTATAGGTGGTTTATTATTTGGTCTATGGCGAGGTTCGATTTCTTCAAATGAACTGGTTCAATATAAACCCTTATATAAAAACATCGTTTCCGTAATTGGAATTGTTAAAGATGATGTTGATACGGGAACATCGAGCCAAATAATAATTAGACTTAGTAATCTGACGATAAATACAAAAAAAATGTCTGGAACCTTATATATTACTTCAAGCAGTGCAGATATCAAACGTGGTGACAAGTTGATACTGCATGGCAAACTTGCCGAGGGTTTTGGTAATTTTCCGGGCGTCATTTATCGGGCCAGTATTGATAAGATAATTCATCCGAAACCAGGTGATATTGCTAGAGTTGTACGCGACTGGTTTGCTGATGCGATTCGTAAGGTTATCCCAGAACCAGAGTCTAGTTTAGGCATTGGTTATCTGGTTGGCCAGCGTCGATCATTACCAATTGATTTATCCGATGCGCTAAAACTAGTTGGCTTGACTCATGTCGTCGTTGCCAGTGGCTACAATTTGACTGTATTAGTACGTCTGGCTAGACGATTATTTATTCGAATATCAAAATTCGCATCAGCCTTTGCGGCGGTTGTTATGATTGTTATATTTATGGCTATTGCCGGCGCTAGTCCCAGCATGTCCAGGGCCGGATTAATTACAAGTCTTAGCTTGGCGGCTTGGTACTACGGACGCAAATTTCATCCGATTATTTTACTATCCATCGCAGTTGCAGCAACTGTATTAATAGATCCGAGCTATGCATGGGGAGATTTGGGATGGCAACTTTCATTTGCGGCATTCGCCGGCGTGATGATTTTGGCACCACTGGCTCAACGATACTTTTTTGGCGATAAAAAACCAGGAATTATTGGACAAATCCTGGGGGAAACAGTATCAGCGCAAATTGTTACAGCGCCAATCATAATTGCGTCTTTTGGCCAACTCTCAAATGTTGCGATAGTTTCAAACCTTTTAGTTTTGCCTTTGGTTCCACTGGCAATGTTGCTGACTTTTATCGCTGGAGTCGGCAGTTTAGTGTTACCATCGATTGCGACATTTATTGCTTTACCGGCAACTTGGGTACTTGGTTATAGTGTCAGCGTAACCGAATATCTTGCAGGTTTACCTTGGGTCACAAGTACAGTTAATCTTGCTTGGTGGGGGGTAGGACTTATTTATCTAGTAATAATTGGTATTTGTGTGTATATGTGGCGCGTGACTAAGTACAATTTACGCGAAGCTAATCTGGTCGAGTAGTATAGGTCAAACACCCTGACTCACACCATCTCAACTTGCCAGTATTGCCCCGATTAGTCCTTTTACTCGTCAACGTATCTATAGATATGTTTCCTCACAAAAAACCTAATCAGGACAATACATGATCAATCTGAATGTGGGTTAAGTCAGAGAGTTCAACCTATATCTGTTATAATAGCCATATGTCTGGACATAGCAAATGGTCAACTATTAAACGCGAAAAAGGCGCCAAAGACGCCAAGCGTGGTGCTGTTTTTACGAAAATTGGCAATATGATTGCAATTGCGGCACGTGGCGGTACTGATCCAAATATGAATTCAAATCTGGCAATGGCGATTGAAAAAGCCAAACAAGCTAATATGCCGGCTGCTAATATCCAACGGGCGGTTGATCGTGCTGCGGACAAAAATGCCGCCGTTTTAGAGGAAATTACCTACGAAGGTATAGGCCCAGGCGGAGTTGGCATAATAATTGAAGTGGCAACCGATAACAGAAATCGGACATTTCCGGAAGTGAAAAACGTGCTGACAAAAAATGGTGGACGGATTGCCGATGCCGGTAGTGTAATGTTCCAGTTTACTCGAAAAGGTGTTATCCGGGTTGCCCAGACTGATGAAAATTCACTTCTGGCAGTTTTGGATGCTGGGGCCGAAGATGCCGTTGAAGAAGACGGCGAGCTTACTGTCTATACGGAACTGAAAAATCTAGCCAAAGTTAGGACTGAAATATTAAAAGCGAATTTGACAGTTACAAGTGCAGATTTACAATATGTTCCGAATTTATTAATAGAAATCGAAGACGTGGAAACTGCCGGAAAAATCATCAAGTTATTTGATGCGCTAGATGATTTGGACGATGTAGTGAACATTCATAGTAACGCCGATATCATCGTTGATTTGCCAGAATAATACAATAAGCTTGTAATAAACTTAGAATATACATATTATTAATCTATGCATAAGCTGTGTGTATTTGGATTATTGTTATCGTTCGCTTTTACGTTAATATTTATCAAACCTGTTTTTGCTGCCAGCCCTAATTTGGTGATTAGCCAAATACAACTTGGTAGCGCCGCATCTGCCAGTAATGAATTTATTGAAATTTATAATAATACGAATTTAGTTGCTGAGGTTACGAACTGGTGTTTATACTATGCCAGTGCTAGTTCCGTGCAATTTGGTAGTAAAATGGCATGTTTTACTCCGGAAAATGAAAACATCCATTTGTATTTGCCTGGTTATACATTTTCATTTGCAATTTCAAGTCAACTTTCTATTTCCCAGCCAAGCTTAGGTAGTGATTTAAAATTTTCCGCAACTCTGTCGGGGACAGCAGGCCATGTTCGACTCGTTAATAATAGTGGGCTAGAATTAGACAAAATTGGCTGGGGTTCAACGGCTGTTTCTGCCGAAGGTTCAAAACCAGCCACTGTGCCGCCAAACGGTAAAGTCTTGGGCAGAAAAATAATATCGGACGTCATGCAAAAAGACACGGACATTAATAGTGATGATTTTGAGTTGGTTGCGCCAAAACCTGTCTATTCATACGGATCAATATACGAGGTCCAGGATGTTTGTGCTAACCTGGACGGAATCCAATCCTCGATACCGGCTGGATATACTGTGGATGCGTCCAACAACTGTATCTTACCACCTATAGATATTTGTCCTAATCTGGATGGCTTGCAAACGGCTGTTCCTGATCAATATTGGTTGGATGAAAGTGGTAATTGTCAAAAAGACACGTGTTTGAATATTGATGGGATTCAGCAAAAATTGCCCGCTGGAATGAAATTTGGTGATGACGGGATGTGTTTGCTTGATTTGTTGCCACTTGAAATTACCGAACTGCTGCCAAACCCGACTGGTACTGATGATGGAAATGAGTTTGTCGAAATTTTTAACCCCAACCAGATGCCCGTTAATTTGTCGGACTATAAACTTATGGTTGGTACAAACGGTGTTAAATATGAGCTTCCAGTAGGTTCAATAATAAACCCAAATCAATACCTGGTATTTTCAAACAAAGATATTACATTTACACTCATAAACACAACAAGTAATGCTAGGCTTATTTCGTCTGACGATCAGCAAATTGATGAATCGCCTGCTTATAATAATCCGAGCGATGGAATGGCTTGGGCGTTAATTGACGGATTATGGCGATTCACAAATCAGCCTACGCCAGGGACGGCAAATCGTGCGTCATTACTTGATGCCGGCGTTGAAATAGCAACGTCCGATAACCTTGCGCCATGTGCGGCAAACCAATATCGAAGTCCGGAAACTAACCGCTGTCGGCTTTTAATATCTTCAGTTTCGACGCTAGTTGCCTGTAAGGACGGACAATACCGAAGCGAAGAAACTAATCGCTGTCGTAGTATCGTATCAGATGTTAGTCAGCAGATGCCTTGTGCCGAAGGTCAAGAACGTAATCCAGTTACAAATCGGTGCCGGTCAATATCAGCAGTATTAGGGGCGAATAGCTTGACACCATGCAAAGCTGGACAAGAGCGTAATCCATTAACAAATCGTTGTCGAAATGTTGCTGGTACAATTCCTACAGCCGGTTATGCACCAGAACAAGCAAATGAATCTTCAAATAATTCCATTTTGATGTGGTCACTTGTTTCTGTTGCCGCGATAGCAATTCGTTATGGTATTTGGGAGTGGCGTCAGGAAATTATCGGACTTGTTAAAAAAGTTAGAATGAGTATCAATGGGAAAACATAGCCAGTTTTTTCTACCGTCCACCACCACCAAGTTCACACAAACGGCCACTCTACGTGTGACTTTGTCAGCACGTGGCGTTCGGCTGCCTACCGGCACATCCGTTTGTGCTGAACCAGGTGATGTTGAACGTGTCTAGCATATCTAGCAGACTCCATACTATCACGACAATAAGATAACC